>ERZ807291.4407-NODE-4407-length-18704-cov-8.002896_pt1 | contig 18704 bp, 8 predicted proteins | sample MGYA00521257_ERZ807291 | MGnify/ENA primary metagenome ERZ807291 (study PRJEB31413, sample SAMN03169783) | marine metagenome | biome: Marine; feature: Water; material: Subsurface seawater | place: North Sea | collected 2011-04-28 | depth 1 m m ... | reverse complement strand
CAACAAAATTCACCCTTCCGGTGCCCCCGGGCCTGTCGATAACCAGCCTTCCTGCGGGCTGTGAGTTAGACAAAGAAAACCGAGAAATTGTCTGTTCGATCGAGGGGCTTTCTATCGGCGAGGAGATATCACTCACTTTTGCAGGCCAAGTAACCGTGGCCGGCAACTCGACACTTTCTGGGACCGGGTCTGTCATAAGTCAAAGCCCTGATTCTGATGCTGGGAACAACAGTGGTGCCTTGGAGCTTAAAGTCACCTCAGGCACCGACATGAAACTCAGCAAAACGCGCGCACCAGAGGGTATCTTGGTCATCGGCGACACAGCCACGTTCACGCTGAGCCCGACGTATTCCGGCTCTTACCCCGGGCAAATGACCATTACCGATACGTTGCCTTACCATTATACTGAGATAACGCTTGGTGCCAAAGGCGGTTGGGATTGCGAGATCGTTGGCCAAACCCTGAGCTGTACAAAACCCCAGTCCCCGGCTGGGGCTGCTGGCGACAACACCTCTGTCGGTGATATCATATACACAGCACAGGTAGAAAAAACTGGGCAGGACGTCACCAATCAAGCTGAAATAACAAACACCGGCAATCCGGAAGACCAGAACGACTTGAATAATACCGCAACTGATGGTGGCGCTGATTTGCAAGAGCCAAAGGTTGACTTAAAGGCTTCGAAACTTGGCCCAGTCCCTAACCTTATGGTGGTGGGAAATAAATATGGATTTCCGTTAAGCGCAGAAAATATCGGCAATACAAAGTATATCGGCAAAGTAACAATTGTCGATAATCTACCGGCAGGTATGGAATATCTAGGTGTGGAAGGCGCGGGTTGGAAATGCACGACTGCCCCCTTAAACAAGACTGTCGGGCCTCTTGCGATAGAGTGCATCAGCGATCATGTAATTACATTGGAAATTGGCCAGACGACCCCACAGCTGACCCTGTTGGCAACCGCCACCAAAACCAATACAGCCGCTTTTTCAAACCAGATGACAGTTTCGGACATGGAGGGTGCAAACCATCGTGAACCAGATGATTTAAAGAGCAATAATACGGCCTTTTATCGCATAGGGGCAACAGCCACAGCAGCAGATAGCGCAGACATTCAAATTGAAAAATCTGTTGGACAAGCAGAAGTAAACGCAGGTCAGCAACAAGATTTCACCTTGACCGTAACCAACAACGGGCCCCTGCCTGCAACAAACATACAGATTAAAGACCGCCTGACCGGGATCAATGTTGTCCCAAACGTGCTCGACTATGTGGATGTGCCTGAGGGATGCGTTAAAGCGATTGTAAACAGCGTTTCGACGGCTGTTGACGTGACCTGCACAATATCCAGTTTGGCCAAAGACGCGTCGCAAGGCATTAAACTTACTATAAAAAATGTTGGCGGCGACAGCCTTGCTGCAAAAGACAATGTCGCTTCCCGAACCAATTCAGCCACAGCTTATTCCCAGAATGTTCCGGATAAAAATCACCTCAATAATGCCGCAAAGGTGGATTATAAGGTCATACCCCGCGTCGATGTGACTTTGCAAAAAAGCGCTTCACCAACCAAGGTCGCCGCCGGTCAGGACCTGACCTATACGATCACTGCCACCAATGAAAAAAACGGCTTAAGCGCGGCACAGAATGTAATTGTCAGCGATAAATCACCAGCTGGCGTGCGTTTTATAAGCGCCACCCCCTCAACAGGGTCTTGCGATCAGACCCCGACAGCAGACGCCGTAATAACCAGCGGTAGCCTCGCCGTCGAATGTAACCTTGGCACCTTGAACAATGGCGTGGCGCAAACGGTGACTATCGTGGTGCGCCCGACCAATGACCTGCGCGGAAAAACCATTGAAAACTCTGCAATAATTAACACAACCACGCTTCCAGAAACCAACGATAGTAACAATACGTCACAAACAACAAGCACCCCCGTCAAAACGCCATTTCTGGACCTGCGGATTAAAAAAACCGGCCCATCCACCACCACTTTCGGAGAAGACCTGGAGTATACGCTGGTGGTTAAAAATGCTGGCCCCTCAGCGTCGGAAAATGTGGTGATCACAGACGTATTACCGGCGTCGGTCACGTATAAAAGCCACAAAGCTCCCGGCGCCGAGTGTGAGGCGCCCAGGTCGGAAAACACAGGAACCCTAACATGCAAATACAAAGGGTTTGATGCAAACACTGAAAAGACCATCACCCTTACAGTGACACCGGACACGGCAGGAGCTGTCAAAAATACCGCGAATGTAACGTCAGACGAGATCAAAACAGACCAGACATGGGAAAGTACGCTCGACAATAACGACGACGCTCATACAGTCACCGTGTTAACTTTGGTCGATCTTGCCGTGACGAAAGCGGCATTTAAGGACCAAGGGTTCACCAAAGAATTAACCGGCAGTGATCCAGATACCGTCAATCTGCACGACGATTTTTTCTATAAAATCACCGTTGAAAACACAACCGGCACTCAGGATGGATTCGATTTTGGAGAGGCCAGTTCGGTCCGCATAACCGATACATTGCCGGTTGGCATGAATTTCACAGCTGACCCAACGTTCAAGGTTGTGAGCGGAACGGTGAAGGTGAATGGCGCAGAACTGTACCCTTCATCTCCGGCTCAGACCTGCGTGAGCAGTGGCAAAAATCTGACATGCGACCTGACGTCGATGAGCAGCGGTGCCAAAGTCATAATCACCGTGCCCGTTGAGCAAACCAAATATCCGGCGCATGGAAAAGTCGAAAATACAGCCAAAGTAGCGGCCAGCGGATCTACGGACCGAAACAATAAAAATGATACAGCCACAGCAGATTTTACCATCGGATCTTCGTCTATCGCAGGCAGCGTCTTTGTCGATTTTGCCAATGATGCTGTTGACAAAGATACCCTGAACAAAGCCGCTACGGATAAGGGGATCCAAGGCGTTGAACTGACGCTGACGGGCACCACCCATGATGGCAAAAAAATTGGTGGAGTGGACATTGCGGCCATCACCGCCACAACCGACGCTGACGGACATTACATCTTCGCCAATATTCCCGCTGGGACGTATGAAATTACACGCGGTGCCATAGAGAAAGCCGACAAAACCTCAAATGTGCCGTTAGCAAATCAGGCAAATTATCTGTCTGATGCGAAAAGCATCTCAGGGAATAACAGCGGTGTCTCATATGTTGAGGATCCTACAAAATCGCGAAAACTGATCTCGGAAATTCGACTTCCCGCCGCAACAAAGGCGCACAACTACTATTTCACCTTGACCTCCCAACCCCGGGTTGGGCTGGCAAAAGCCGTTTCAAACCCCGTTTATAATGCTGACGGGTCGTTTGATGTAACCTTTACGCTCAAGATGGAAAACCTCAGCCTTGAACCCCTGAGTCGGATCACGATTACCGACGACCTGAGTGGTTTTGGCAGGCTGGGTGGAAACACAGATCTGATTAAGGGCGAATATAAGCTAATCAGCTTGCCGAAAGGCGCAGCGGTGGCCGGATGCGAAGGTGCATTCAGACGGTTTAATGGTACCACGAGGAAAAGCGTTCTAAATAATGCCTATCGAGGTGACACTAAATTTGCTGCGGGCCAAACATGCACCGTGGTTTTCAAGATTAGGATCTTTCCCACTGATGACAAAGTCACCTTAGCCGACAATAAGGCATCCGCCAAAGCAATCTATACCAACACTGCCAATGTGTCTGCGACAGCTGAGCTTTCAGGTCAAAAAATACAAGATGCATCAACCAAAGGCCCGAACCCTGATCCAAACGATAATGGCAGTGCGGGTGATACAGGTGAAGATACCGCAACCCCAGTAAAGGCCACATACGCCCCAACCATAACACTAACGAAAACGGCTGCGTCAACCGCTGTTCCGGGCCCTAAAGTGGGGGACAAAATTGAGTATACATTTACGGTCGAAAACACCGGTCCGTTTGATCTGTCAAACGTCGTGGTCACCGATAAAAAAACGGATTTGGTCACAGATTTCAAACAAATCACCTCTTTGGAAAACAGCCAAAGCGACAGGCGTAATACTGCAAGTTATACCGTCAAACAAAGTGATATCGATGATGGTAAGGTGGTCAACACCGCAAATGTCACCGCCAACGGGCCGTATCAGACAGTCGCCAAAGCCAGCGGCCAAGCCCAGACCACACTCACACGCACTCCAGCGCTAACCCTTGAGAAAACGGCCACATATTCGGGGGCAACCTCGGCTGCTATCGTCGGTCAATCCATCGGCTATACCTTTACAGTCAAGAATACCGGCAATGTGACATTGAAAAATGTGGTTGTGACCGATCAGCTTAAAGGGTTGATAATCGGGGGGATAAAAGCCCATGAAAAGACCCTAGGCACGATGGCCCCGGGCAGTGAAAAGATCTTCACCGCAACCTATGTGCTGACACAAGGTGATATTGACGCGGGCCAGGTCGAAAATACTGCCACCGTGACCGGCACGCCGCCATCAGGGACAAGCCTGAACACCGTGTCAGACCGAACCGACAGCACGACGACAATGCTGACGCAAAACAAATCTGTCGAGATTATAAAAACCGCCGAATTCACGCTGAACACGCCTCCGATGCCCGGGGATGTAATCAAATACACCTTTGAGGTTAAAAATAACGGTAATGTGACTTTAAAGAATGTTTATATCTCAGACCCATTGCCAAATTTGAAATTGGGCGGTCCAACAAATTCAGGCGGATATTTTCAAGGCACGGAAGCGTTTAAAATTGCCTCATTGTTGCCGGGCAAAAGTCTTTCAAGCACCTCAGCGGACGCGGCAAGCAAAATATTCACCGCGACCTATGCGCTGACCGAAGCAGATCTCTATAAGGGTAAGGTCAAAAATACCGCCAAAGTCACCACGACAGGACCACAAGGCCACGAGATCACCCATACCGACACGGCAGATACCACAGGTTTGACAGCCGAGCCGGCGATTACACTCACCAAAAAGGTTGCTTTTTCTCAAACTCCGGCACCCGCCACGCCTAAAAAAGGCGATGAAGTGACCTATACGTTTACCGTGAAGAATACTGGCAATGTCACGTTGAAAGACGTGGTGGTAACCGACCCGCATGACAACCTATTAATCGACGGAAAGACCACCGGCAAAAAGACCCTTGGCACAATGGCCCCGGGCAGTGATCCTAAAACGTTCACCGCAATTTACCTGCTCAAGCAAGAAGACATCGATGCTGGCGTCTTAAAAAACACCGCAAAAGTTGCAGCCAGTGACAAAACCACGGCTATCCCCTTTGACAAAAATGCGATGCAGGCCCAAGCCATGTTACCTCTGGCGCAAAGTCCAAGCATGAGTTTGGAAAAAACTGCCATTCTGGATGATCTGACAAAAGAAAAACCAAATGCAGGCGAAAAAATTGCCTATAGTTTCAAGATATCAAACACTGGCAATGTAACGCTTAAAAATCTGTATATCACCGATGCGCTCTCGGGATTTAAGTTCATTGAAAAAGATTTTGTCGGCAAATCCCCACAAAGCCCGCTCCTCTCCCTGGCCCCCCAAGACGTTTATACTTTAAAAAGCAGTACAGGGAATGTTGAGAATATTGCGGTCGGCCACTATGCATTAAAGCAAAGTGATATCGACACTCAGAGCGTGAGCAATACGGCGACGGTTCATGGTCAAACTCCTTCAGACACAGCCCCGCCCGGCGTAGACGCCACAATCAAAACCGATTTTGCGCATAAGCCGTCTATTACATTGAAAAAAACAGCGAATGCACTGATCAGAACGGTGGATGACAAGCAATCAGAACTCGATCTCGCCGGTCCCCCGCAGCCCGGAGACCGTATTAAATATACCTTTGAAATTAAAAACACCGGCAACGTAACGTTGACAAAAATAAAGGTGGCGGACGAAACGGCCACCGTATCCGGTGGCCCAATAGAAAGCCTTGCGCCGGCGGAAACCCACACGGCAATCACTGCACTGTCGCAGCCTTTGACACAACGTAAAATCGATTCAGGGACCTTTACAAACACCGCCAAAGTCTCTGCGCTCACGCCCGATGGCAACCCATTGGAACAGACGGATCAGATGACCGCTAGTGACACCACTAAATTGGCTTATCCGGCGATGACCCTCAAAAAAGCCGGTGACTTCAGTCAATTAAATACCCCGCCCCGCGCTGGAGATATTGTTACTTATACCCTCACCGTGACCAATACTGGTAATGTCACGTTGAAAGATGTCGTTGTGACCGATCCACTGGACGGGTTGATCATCGATGGATTGAAAGCGAATGAAAAGACCTTTGAGAAGATGCCTCCCACCAGAGCGGGGTCTGTCCAAACATTCAAGGCCACCTATGCGTTGACCCAAAGTGATATCGACGGAGGGAACTTACAAAATACTGCACGTTTAGCTGCAAACAACAGCCTTGATGATGCAATGTCCCCAGTGAGTTCTGAAACGGTCAGTATGAAACTGGAACAAACGCCGGCAATCACGCTCAAAAAAACCGACGATTACAAAATTGAGCAAGCACCGATCGCCGGTACGACCAAGATTAACTACACATTTGCAGTGAAAAATACCGGCAATGTCACGTTGTACAATATCGTCATTTATGACCCACTAAAAGATCTCCGGATCAATGGGGTCCAAACCAAAACTCACAGTATCGGCACACTGAGCCCGGACGACGAGAAACAGATCAAGGCGGACTATACGTTAAAACAGGATGACATTGAAACTGGGAGCCGCGACAACAAGGCCAGCGTAAGCGCAACAACCAAATCCAAAACAGACGTCGACGTTGCGGCTAAATCACAGGACGCTCTGGCAAAAGGCAATTGCAGCGCCGCAGCGGTCGTTACCGATTGCGCAAGCGTCAAAACCACCATCATGACAGTCGAAGCAAACCCCGAAGTTTTCGAAAGCTTTTCCTTGCCCGGCGGGGCCCCAGGCAGCGCCTCTCTCGACGGAGGTGTGACCAGCACGATGCTGGAATCAGACAGGGTGATCGGTTTACCTGCAACGTTATACTCTGGCGGTGATAAAAAGATTACCGATGTTACGATCACGGTTATTGAAAACGACCCCGGTGTAACGCTGGATACCACGACCGGATTGATCACTCTGGCCAAATCCAAACCCGCAGGCGACTATATCGTTAAATATAGAATCTGTAGCGTAATCGTTCCAACAAAATGCGCCGATGCCACCGAAAGCGTTAATCAACTGCCAATACCGGGCATTGTCACGCGCAAGTCACAAAAATTTACCGATAACGGCGATGGCCATACCGGAATCGGGGACCTGCTTACCTATACAATCGAGGTGGAGAACATTGGCAATGTTCCTTTAACGGATGTGAGCCTTACAGACGAAATGACGTCTCTGGCAGGCAACGCCCTTGTTTTGGATCAGGCCCCAACATTTGGTTCGGCAACCCAAGGGTCCAAAGAAGGCGCGCTTAAAATTGGCGAAACCGCGCGATATAGTGCCAAATTTACGCTCACCAAACAGGCCGTAATCGATGGCGGGACCAGAAATATTGTAACCGCGTCTGGCAATTCGGTGCACGGTCCGACTGTTGTGGGTGCACCCCAAGGTCTAAAGGATGTCTCCGACGACCCGAACAATGCAACATCCACGTTCGATGATCCAACAGACTTTATCATACAAGCAGTGATTGGAGATTTGCGTCTTACAGTCGAAAAAACAACACCAAAAGACCTGATTGAACGCGGCGCCATCGTGCCATATTCGATCATCGTGAAAAACCAATCGCCTGTGGTCATCGGACCGATTGATCTGTTTGACGTCCTGCCCAGCGATTTCTTGTTTATTGAAAACAGCGCCACGCTGAACAGCCAGGCCCATGCGGTCGACCGCACAGGCAAAACCGTGATCTGGCGCGCCATCACTCTACCGCCAAACGATAAAATCACCTTGACGCTTAAAGCGCGGGTGTTAAGCGGGGCGCTGCCGGGAGAACATATAAATGTCGCACAGGCCTATGACCCTGCCCGAAACATACCGGTCTCCAACAAAGCCACCGCTGCGGTACGCATCTTACCAGATCATGCGTTTGACTGCGGCGAGGTCTTGGGCAAAGTCTTTGATGACGAAAACCTAGACGGGTACCAGAACGCCGGCGAACCCGGCATAGCTGGCGCACGCCTGATGACGGTGGATGGCAGTCTGATCACCGCCGATAGCTTTGGCCGTTTCCATGTACCCTGTGCCGTATTGCCAGATCGCAACGGCACAAACTACAGTCTGAAACTTGATACAAACTCGCTGCCGACTGGGTATCGGGTGACCACAGAAAACCCGCGGGTTGTCCGACTCACCCGGGGGAAGATTTCCAAGCTAAATTTCGGGGCTGCGATCGCGAAATTGGTCCGGTTGGATGTCAACCGCAAAGCCTTTGTCCGGTCTGAAACAGCGCCGACCCGGCTCTCGAAAATTCTTGAGCAAACCTTGAACGATTTAGCGCGCAAATATCAAAAAACGCCTTTGCATCTTCGGGTGGTCTATCACGTCGACACCGCCGCAGGTCCTTTGAAAACCCGCCGTGCATCCCAAGACATCAAACATCTTAAACGTCAAATAAGGCGGATTTGGCAGCGGAACCAGAACGCAAAACTAACATTAGAAACAACTATTTTTAACTAATTTTCTAAAATCTTTGATTTATTCATAAGGAAACGCGATGCGTTTTATAAACGATAGTGTCGTTTTATTACGGTTCATTTCACCTGCGCTTTTTACGTTATTTTCAATCGGAAGCGTCTTGGCTGAGAATTGTCTAAAGTCAAATTCACCACACGCGTCTCACTGCAGCGCCCAGCCGGATTATGCCGTCGTAGAAATGCCAGCAGGGCATAGCATCGAAACAGATCGCCGCGTCACGTCGCCAGATTTCTTGGCCAATGGCATTCTGGTAACTGAATATAACCGTGCTGACCGGCACGTGACATCCAACCGGCAGCGTATGGCTGACTTGGCATTGGCGGATATGAATTTCGACATACGCGTAGACCGCTCAGAGCTGAGACCAGAATTGAATGTCTACACCACTGATCTGCGATCTCAGTTTCAAATTGGTGAGACGGTCGGGTTCACAATTCAATCAAATTACCCCGATTTTATCACTCGGGCCGAATTGGCTCTGACCCGTGTCGGCGCTTTAGGGCCCGATCAGACATTGCATCTTTCCGCCCGTCTCAACGCCAGCACATTTGTTGATACCAGCGTTTTGCGTCCGGGAGATTTTCTATATTCTGTAAAAGTCTATGATGAAACCGGGCGCAGCAATCAAACCGCAACCCGTCGTTTGCACCTTGCGCCGCACACCTCTGGCACGATTATTTCGCAACGGGGACGACACCTGCCGCCAGAAAGCCGATTGCAAAACCTCACCGAAACTTCCTCTTTTAGCATTCAAGGCGCCAATATCACAGTTTCAGGCCACGGAGTGCCAGGCGGTGCCAAAGTGCAGGTTATGGGTCAGGAGGCGACCATCGACACACAAGGGAAGTTCACCATCAGCCGCATTATTGGGTCCGGCCAGCATCTTGTCGAAATCGGTGTCAAACACGGAGGTAAACTCAGAAAAATCATCCGCCAAATTGACGTCCCTGCCACTGATTTCGTGTTTACCGGATTGGCAGATCTTACAGTAGGACAGTATCTGAAAAATGATCTGAACCACGCCGACCCGAATTACAAACGGATGTACAGCGATGGCAGACTGGCGTTTTATCTCAAGGGAAAAACCGGCTCAGGTCTGAAAATTACTGCGTCAGCGGATACAGGAAATGGCGATATTGGCGATATTTTCCGCCGCCTCGATGATAAAGACCCCAGAAAAGTGGTGCGCCGTCTCGATCCAGAAGATCTGTACCCCAACTATGGTGATGACAGTTTTATCAAAGATGACACGCCAACCTCGGGGCGGGTTTATGCAAAGGTCAAACGCGACAGCTCTTATTTATTGTGGGGAGATTTCAAAACCAACAGCTCTGGGGCCAAACTGGTGACAAACCCACGCGCACTGTATGGAGCGCAAGCGCATATCGAAACCCGCAGCATGGCGGCAAACGATCAACCGGCCGCTTCAATAACTGCCTATGCCGCGCAACCCGACACCTTGAGCCAAAAAGATATCCTGCGCGGTACAGGAGGGTCGATTTATTTCTTATCACGTCAAGACATCAATGGCGGTTCAGAGAGCCTGGTCGTTCAATTCGTCAGCCCCACCACCGGCCGCGTCGTTGATCAGCGCAAGATGGATGCCGGCGTCGATTACAAAATCGACTATATGCAAGGCATGCTTTTATTATCTGCCCCCTTGTCTTCGGTCACCGACAGTACCTCTGTTGCGGATTTCTCAGGCGGCAAACTGATCCAGAGACTGTTTGTCAGCTATGAATATACTCCGACAAATTTGACGCTGGAACGGGTGACAAAAGGTGGTCGGGCCGAAGTGTCCATCACCAATAGGCTGCGGCTCGGGGTCAGCGGCCATTCTCAACACACCAAAGACGGCCCTCAGAGCAACCTTGGGGTGGACCTGCATTATACCTTGGGAGCGAACAGCGCACTGGTGCTTGAACACGCCCGGTCCGACGGGCCCGGGTTTGCTTTCAACAGTTCGCTCAATGGCGGTCTTGATATCACGTCAAACTCGGCCACTCAGAGTACCACTGCAGCCGCGACCAGAGCCGAAGCAACGATTGATCTCGCAGATCTTGGGCGGCACAAACCAGGGTTTGTAAATCTGTCCTATGGCAAAACCGGCGCAGGCTTTGCCGCGCCAACGCAAAAACTTGACACAGGCCAAACGGCAAAAGAGCTGAATTCGGAAATTGAGATATCCGACCGTCACAGTTTAGGAGCCACCTATGAGAACAAGGAAAAAAGCTCAGGTGCGTCAATCGAACGTATGGAGATCAGATCAACCTATGAAATTGCGCCGCGATGGTCAGTCAAACTCGGGCTGTCAGACAAGTACGAAACGTCGGACAATCAAGCCGCCAAAACCCGTCTCAGCAATCTTGGTCTCAGGATCAATTGGCATTACAGCGACCAAATGTCAGGATATTTCTTTGGTCAAAATACCCTTCAACGACGCGGCAATATTTCCCGCGACAATCGTCTGGGTGTGGGGTTTACGGCAAAAATTGCGCAAAGGCTGACATTGGATGCAGAAGCCTCAGACGGTGATAGCGGGACCGATGCAAGCGCGCGGCTCGGTTATCTGAGCAAACGCAACAATGAAATCTACATCGGCTATGCGCTGGGATCGCTTGGCTCACCTAGAACCTCCAGCGTGCGGGATAGAGAACGCAAAATCACCGCTGGAACTAAATTCAAAGCCACCGACACCGTTTCAGGGTTTATTGAAAACAGCTGGGGACAACGTGCCAAAAGAACCACGATAGCCGAAACCTATGGCATATCCTATGAACGCTCGCGCCATCTTGTATATACAGCAACGCTTGAAAGCGGGCATGTCTCGGAACCGGGACACGCAAGCCTCAGGCGCACTGCGATTTCGTTTGGCGCAACCTACAACAATCAAGACAGCAAAACGGGCCGCCTTCGGCTAGAATACAGCAGCGAAACCGGAAAAACCAAAGACCAGAATCGAAAGACATGGGGGCTTAGCTCACACTACGAGACCCGCGTTGACGCAGACTGGCACTTTCTCACAGGCGTTGATGCCCTGTTTTCGAAACACTCGGGCGGTAATTTTCGCGACGGCGAATATTTCGAGGGCACGCTGGGCTATGCGCGGCGTCCCATTTTCGACGACCGCCTGAACCTCTTGCTGAAATACACATATTTGCACGATCTGCCGGCAGCAGATCAGATTGCGATAGGTGGCACGCAAGCCGGACCTCTGCAAAAGAGCCACGTTTTTTCGGTCGATACAATTTATGACCTTGTTCCTAAATTATCACTCGGTGCAAAATATGCATTTCGAAAATCCGAGGTCGCCGCAAGATCACAGCCCCGCGAATTTAGCGCATCAAGCGCCCATCTGGCGATTATCCGCGCCGATTGGCACGTGATACATGCCTGGGATATCACCGCAGAGTTTCGCACATTACGCGGCGTGGATACCAAGACCACAGAGACCGACAGTCTCATTGCAGTCTATCGGCATCTGGGCAACAATCTCAAACTGGGCGTTGGGTTTCAGAATGGCAATGTATCGGATGACATCACCGACATCGACTATGTCGGACAGGGTATTTTCATCAATCTGGTGGCAAAGTTCTGAACCCGGGACAGCCAAAACGCACGGACCTGAGGTGGATGCTAAAAGCAGTGGTCCTGAGCGAACCGGCTCAGTATCAAAAAGCCTTGCGGCTATAGGCTTGAAGAAAGTGGCGTTCATCGTCATACTTGCAACATGTTCCGTGGTGCACCCCTGACCCCAAACCGGCAGGGCCCATAGACGTCTTTTTCGCCAAGCGCCCTGCCTTGTACGCAGGTTTGCAGCTATTAGATATGTGGATCGCCAACCATGGTAGAGTGGATTATCTCGGACGGGTTTACCGACTATCCGCAAGCAGTTGCTTGGATGGAGGCGCGCGCTACCGCAATCGCTCAAGGAAGCGCCAATGAAGCTGTCTGGCTGGTCGAACATCCACCAATCTACACCGCAGGCACCAGCGCCAAACCTGCTGATTTGACCGATCCCAACCGCTTTCCGGTCTTTAACAGCAAGCGCGGCGGTCAGTATACATATCACGGTCCGGGTCAGCGGGTGGCCTATGTGTTGCTCGATGTCGGCGCGCGCGGCCGCGACGTGCGTAAATTTGTTCAGCAACTTGAGGCCTGGGTGATTGCCACATTAGAGGAGTTCAACATCAAAGGCGAAATCCGCGAGGGTCGTGTTGGCGTTTGGGTGACGCGAAATGACAAACCCAGAACCGCGACCGGACAACTGCAAGAGGATAAAATCGCGGCAATCGGCATCCGACTGCGCAAATGGATCAGTTTTCACGGCATTTCGCTTAATCTTGACCCTGACCTTCGGCATTTTGACGGAATCATACCCTGTGGTATAACCGACCACGGCGTAACGAGTTTGGTCGATCTGGGCCTCCCAGTGACAATGAATGATCTTGATCTCGCCTTACGTCGCCGATTTGAAACGATTTTTTCCGCGCAGATTATCCCTTAACAAAGACATTGCCTTATCTATTAGCCAGCACATAACCAACGTTTTACAATTCTGAAAAGGATCCAGACATGAAACACCTGTTATCGACCAGCCTTATCTTGACCTTTATCTCCACCTTTGGCTTTGCCGCCGATCCCGTAAGTCTTGGCCAAAAATCCTTTAAAAAATGCACTGCATGCCATGCGATTATTGACGACAATGGTGAGGTTTTGCGCAAGGGCGGCAAAGCCGGTCCCAATCTTTACGGCATCATTGGGCGCACGGCAGGAAGCGCCGAATTTCGTTATAGCAAAGCTTTGAAAGCGGCGGGCGCCGGCGGCCTGGTTTGGGACGAAGTTGAACTAGCAGCGTTTATTCTGAACCCCTCGGCCTATCTGAAAGCGGTCTTAGACGACAAAAAGGCCCGCAGTAAAATGGCCTATAAACTGAAAAAAGGCGGATCCGATGTCGCGGCCTACTTAAAGTCTATGTCCGAATAGGCCCAATTATGTGCCCCCAAAGTCCCCCTATGCGCGGTGTTATACCGCCTCTGATGTACACAAAGGTATGCCCTCTGGTACACCCGCGTCAATTTATCCCCCCTGCGACAAAGACAGTTATTGCCGACAGGCCACAAGCGCACTAAAACATCTGTAAGAAAATCGCAGTATTCTAAAAACTGCGAAGAAACACTTAGAATCAGGAGGCAGACATGGCAGACGCAGCCATTCACGGCCACGAGCACGAAGATCAACGGGGATTTTTTACCCGCTGGTTCATGTCCACCAATCACAAAGACATCGGCATCCTTTATCTGATTGTGTCGGCGTTGGTCGGATTTATCGCGGTCTCATTTACCGTTTACATGCGCATGGAACTTATGGATCCGGGCGTACAGTACATGTGCGAAGAAGGCGCGCGTTTCATAGCAAACGCCAATGCAGCCTGTACACCCAACGGCCACCTTTGGAATGTCTTGATTACCGGCCACGGTATCTTGATGATGTTTTTTGTGGTGATCCCTGCCCTGTTTGGGGGTTTCGGCAACTACTTTATGCCGCTGCAGATCGGTGCGCCCGATATGGCGTTCCCACGGATGAACAACCTGTCATTTTGGCTTTATGTCGCCGGGACAACGTTGGCAGTGTGCTCGGTCCTTGCACCCGGTGGAAACGGGCAACTTGGGTCAGGCGTAGGTTGGGTGTTGTATCCGCCGTTGTCGGTGAACGAAGAAGGCATGTCGATGGATCTGGCGATCTTCGCAGTCCACCTGTCGGGCGCCAGCTCAATTCTGGGGGCGATCAATATGATCACGACCTTCCTGAATATGCGCACGCCGGGAATGACCCTTTTCAAAGTGCCGCTGTTTGCATGGTCAATTTTTGTCACAGCTTGGCTGATACTCTTGGCGCTGCCGGTTTTGGCGGGCGCGATTACAATGTTGTTGACCGACCGGAATTTCGGAACAACGTTCTTTGATCCTGCCGGTGGCGGTGATCCTATCTTGTATCAGCATATCTTATGGTTCTTTGGCCATCCGGAAGTGTACATCATCATTCTGCCGGGCTTTGGATTGATTAGCCATGTCATTGCGACTTTCTCGCGCAAGCCGGTGTTCGGTTATCTGCCAATGGTTTGGGCTTTAATCGCCATCGGTGGCCTGGGTTTCGTGGTCTGGGCGCACCACATGTACACGGTCGGCATGTCCCTGACCCAACAGTCGTATTTTATGTTGGCCACGATGGTTATCGCGGTGCCGACTGGTGTGAAAGTGTTCAGCTGGATTGCCACCATGTGGGGCGGATCAATTGAATTTAAAACGCCGATGCTCTGGGCGTTTGGTTTTTTGTTCCTCTTCACCGTGGGCGGTGTGACCGGTATTGTTCTGGCCCAAGCTGGTATTGATCGGGTTTACCATGACACCTACTATGTTGTGGCGCATTTTCACTATGTGATGTCTCTGGGTGCTGTATTCACGATTTTTGCCGGGATCTATTATTACTTTGGCAAGATGACAGGACGCGAATACCCGGAATGGGCAGGTAAATTGCATTTTTGGATGATGTTCATTGGCTCGAATATCACCTTTTTCCCACAGCATTTCTTGGGTCGTCAGGGGATGCCGCGTCGCTATATCGACTATCCAGAGGCCTTTGCCTATTGGAACGAAGTCTCGAGCTATGGCGCGTTTTTGTCCTTCGCCTCGTTCCTGCTGTTTTTTGGCGTGATCGCCTACTCGCTGTTGTTTGGCAAAAAGATCACTGAAAACAACTACTGGAATGAATACGCCGACACGCTGGAGTGGACTTTGCCAAGCCCACCCCCAGAGCATACGTTTGAAATCCTACCAAAACAGGAAGAGTGGGACAAAGCGCCGGCGCATTAAGGTGGTCCATACATAATCTATCAAAAAGGTCCCGCTAAAATTCGGGGCCTTTTTTTGTAAAAACTGTGTTAGACTAATTTACAAAGCCCGCCCACGTACTAGGTTAACAAAGAGAGCTAAGTAAAGACGACGGATGCCGTATAAATGGACACATACCGGTGAGAACGAAAACCTCGCTTGCCTGCAGTTATGGCCACATTCCTCTCTGCCAAGCGGTGGGTTTGTGGGATTTATAGCGATCACATTTGCACTGATCCTGCTGCCGCTATTCCCGCTTCTTGGAACAGCCGTTCTCTGGGGGGTATTGCCGTTTCTTATGGTGACGGTGGCCGCGATCTGGCTGGCGCTTAAGCGCAGCTATCATGACCATAACATTTTGGAGACCCTCAGCCTTGAGGCCAACGATGTGCACCTGCGACGGCGCAATCCCAAAGGCGATCAACAGGAATGGGATTGTAATGTATATTGGGCAAAGCTGTCCATTTACCCTAGCGGCGGTCCGGTGCCTAATTACCTGACACTGACGGGCAATGGTCGAGAGGTCGAGATTGGCGCGTTTCTAAGCGAAGAAGAGCGCCCGGTTCTTTACGCGGAGCTGAGCGATTTTCTCGCCCAAAATAACCAGCCGGCAACCTAACCGAAATACCCCTGCACTTACTCATAGTCCTGTCTGCTTGGATCTGGGCTATTGTCGTGTCGCTCTAGCGCGGCTTGCGCGTTCTGGGCATTGGACGGCTGGGGATTTCTTTCAGCAAACCACCCACACCCATACCCGCGATATCAGCAGATGTCACAGCAAGTCCACACGCCAGTCGTGACAGAACCCAATCGGCACCATTCAGCGCCATTGAACGGGCGCACCCTGGCAAACCGATCACCTCGGCGCCTTGCAGGCGACCGATAAACAAAAGGTTTCCAGGATCTACCGGCATGCCGAAACGGGTCACCTCTCCCCCCGCAGCGCGCAGCGCCTCAGGTGCGACATCCATCGCGTCAGAGGTCGCAGACCCCGTCAGGATCAAGATCATGTCAGCATTACATTCAGAAATGGCTTCGGCCAACGGGGCGACCCGGTGTTGTACAATCACTTTCGAGTGCAATACCATTCCAAGCGCCTGTAACCGTGCCTCGATCGCATCAGCCCCCTTCACCCCCGGTCCGCCGGGGATATCGGTGATGATCAGCCCTGCATTGTCAAATACCGGCACGGCGACATTAACCGCGTCACGCCCCAGATCGCAGGCCCGTTCAAGCGCCGCATAAGGCACCCCATAAGAAATGATTTTTACCGTAGCGATCATTCCACCTGCGGCCATCTGAGTATAATTCGGCACCGTGGCCAGCGTTATCATCGGATCTACCTGATTAAGTTCCAGCAACCGTGCCGTATCAAACCGCGCCACGCAGGGGCCTTCGGCAAAGATATTTACCCGCCCCGTGAACGGCGCGCTGAGGCGGATACCAGCCGCCTCGGGGTCGGGTACCAACGCCGCCGCCAAACGCTGTGCCGCCTCATCTTCGGCACAATCTTGCGGCGTCAAACGCGCTACTGTCACTTCGCTGTGACCGCCCCGCGCAAGTGCTGAAACATCGCGCGCCGTTAACACCACGCCTTTGCGCAACCGTCGCCCGTCAAGACGCACGGAATGCGCCAAAATGGCCCCCACAGCATCTGCGACCGGAACAGGACCAAAGTTCATGCGCCCAACCGCAATACGCGGGTCATTTCGGCCATCACTGACACCGCAATCTCGGCAGGCCCTGCGGCCCCAATATCCAAACCGATAGGGCCGTGAACTCGATCAATCTGTGCCTTTGAAAACCCGGCGGCTTTGAGCCGTTCAATGCGGGATGAATGCGTACGCTTTGAGCCAAGCGCACCAATATAAAACACATCCGACATCAGCGCAAAAGTCAGCGCCGGATCGTCCAGTTTCGGGTCATGGGTCAATAAGACCAACGCCGTTCGAGGGTCCAACCCCAGCGATTGCAACGCATCATCGGGCCAGTCTTTCAGCATCGTCTCGCCGGGAAACCGCGCCTCAGAGGCGAAACTATCCCGGGGGTCAACCACAATGGGATCATAACCCGCCAGTCGAGCCATCGGCACCAGCGCTTGTGCAATATGTACCGCACCAACAATTATCAACCGCAGGGGTGGGTTATGGACGGCGACAAAGGTTTGCTGATCTTCCTCAAAACCAGATTGATCCATCCGAAACCGCACCCGATGACCATCACAGTCCAGCCGTCGTGCGCCGGTCTTGATGTTCACCACGTAAGCCACGGCTTGGCGCGCCTGACGCGCTGCAACCAGGTCCGCCAACAGGGCCTCTGGCAAAACCGTCCCGACCGGTTCCAGCAGTATCCTTATCGTCCCACCACAGGCCAACCCGACCGCAAAGGCGTCGCCATCACTAACGCCATATTCCAAAACGCGCGGTTGTTGCATCTGCAGCGCTTCCTGAGCCTCAATCACGACAGCCCCCTCGACACAGCCACCCGACACTGAACCCACCAAATCGCCTGCGCGGTTGATGCCCATTTGCGACCCCACCCGACGCGGCGCAGATCCCCATGTCTGGATCACTGTTGCCAATACAGCCGCTTCTCCGGCGCGATGCCAAGCCAATGCTGTCTCAGGTATATTGTCAAACCTATCCACCCGTATCTCCCTTGCTATGCAAGTCATGTCTGCTCAGAAAGTAGTTTATCTTGCACGATATGCCATCACTTAAAAGGCACCTGTTCATTGCTCTGCCCAATCACCCGCCGATTCAGATCGCAGAGACAAGACTTCGGCCACTCTTTTGCCTTTGAAAACTGTCACCCGAACGATGGATTGTTCGCGAAAACTCAGGAGAGTTTGAAAAATAGTAGATTTTGAGTTTGCAGCAATATTCTCGCTATAAAACTCCAAGATTGCCCCGAATTTTCATTTATATAATCAGAATACATTCGTAACCAGCCGTTTTGGACAGCTTCGCCAAAGCCTCGATCGGGGGCCAAAGCGATGCGGCAAGGAGTGTGAAGTTCGCAATTTTAATGTACATTACTTTTGTCCCGCCACAGCCATGGCAGAGGCATATGTGCTCAGAGCTTCGGAAGCGGTGTTAAACGTAACCATAAAGTCTTCAGAATCAAA
>ERZ807291.4403-NODE-4403-length-18714-cov-6.850474_pt1 | contig 18714 bp, 17 predicted proteins | sample MGYA00521257_ERZ807291 | MGnify/ENA primary metagenome ERZ807291 (study PRJEB31413, sample SAMN03169783) | marine metagenome | biome: Marine; feature: Water; material: Subsurface seawater | place: North Sea | collected 2011-04-28 | depth 1 m m ... | reverse complement strand
CTTACAAGGATAAATTCCATTATTTTTTCCAAAGATTTAATTAAGTCAACAGCTCTCAATTTATTAGAAAATCTCTTGATCGCCTGATTTCACATTAATTACAGGCATACCCTTAATTGATGCGCGCGCAACTTCACGTTGGGGATATGTTAGCTGCCCACTCGCATCTCGTGTATCACGAAACTTTGCATCTACAAAACCAACACTCATAGAAACCCCTGAAAATATATGTTTGTGTCTATTTGCCAAGAAATAGGCATTATTTCCCGCACTGTTGCAGCCAATAAAATAGTAGCCTTTTTCTTCGGCAAGTTGAGCCAATGCACTTAAGGATGCGCCAAAATATTGACCTGAAAGATGGGCATCGAATCGATAGAATTCTGGATTATAAGGAACAGAAATCAGCCTATCAGGGCCAAATATAGAGTTATATTCGAGAATTAAAATATCAGGATCAAGTTTATCAATTTCTAGATTCTTCAGAACCCAATAATCATTTCCATCCAAATCAATATGCAAATACTGAATATTTTTAAATTCAGAACTAAAAATCAAGTCGTTTATATTTTCGGCAGTTACAAATGCCGTGATTGCTCGTAAATCGTGTTTCCAGAAAATACTGGATGTTTTAATTTTATTAATATTCTCATCAGAGCCATCTATGACAAAACCACTCCAATTATTATTCACTAACAAAAAATGTGAATTACTTTCAAAAAAATCGCCAACTCCAAACTCAATAAATTTTGAATTCGAATCCAAACCAAGAGTCGAAATTAAATATTGTATAATTCCATCATCACCAAATTGCGAGTAAACACGAAATTCTTTCGAATAGAGCCTCTCCTTAGATTGATTGTTCAGGGTCGATTGCCATGAGGCTGACGCCATAAATGCCTTTGCAGCCAAAATAAGCTGAAGATCTTCCCAATCACGTGACTGATAATTAGCGATCCGCGCTATTCGTCCTATAATTCCATTTAACCATTCGCGCAATATATTTTTCATTTGTTTAGTACTGTTTTATTTGCTGTGATACCTTCAAACCTTGTCTTGTCAGCGTCTCCTGCATATGGCCCTTGCTTAACTTCAATGAGCTCACTAGCCTCCAGCATCTCAAAACCGTGGCCACCAAAGGCTAGAAGGATAACATCGCCCTTATTTAATATACAGCTTTCCAAATATTTCTGATCATCGTCGTAAAAGTCAACGCGAACCTTCCCAGATTTGATGAAAAGCACCTCTTTGGTGAACTGAACCTCCCGTGGAACCGCATTGTGCACATGGGGCTGGATAACATAACCAGAAGGCCGGTTCATATACCCAAGCTGCTGAGAATATGTGCTTGGTGTGATAAATTCTATGCCTTCCTTATTAAAAGAATGACGCAAAATAACTGCCAGCTCTTTCTCACGATTTAATATATGCTCAATCACTTTTTAAATACTCCAATATTTTTTTGATCTCAACAGATAATGATTCAACACTATATCGCTCATGCACTAATTGGTAACAATTTTCTGCAAGCTCAGCCGCAAGCGTCCTATCACTAAGCAGCCTGATGATGGCGTTAGCGAATGCTTCTGGTTCATCCGCTATCAGGATATGCTTGCCATCTTCCACAGAGATGCCTTCGGCACCTAATTCTGTTGAAACAAGGGGAATCCTACAGACACCCGCCTCAAGTATTTTGAAACGTGTACCTGACTCAAACTTTAATGGTACAAGAGCAACATCCGTATTGTATAGATATGGCAAAACTGATTCTACCTTTCCTGTCACAGTAATCGTGGGGTCATCTAGTTTGCCAAATCCAACATCAGAATTTCGGCCTATAATATAAAAATGAACTTCAGGTACGGCCTTTTTTACCAATGGAAGAATTTCGGTTAGAACCCAGCGTGTAGCGGTATCCATGGCGCTATTATAATGACCAAAACTCCCTGCCAAATATATTGACGGCTTCTTGAAATTGTCTGGGGCAGGTGATGATATTTTATATGAATCAATATCTATAACATTTGAAAAAATATGGATCCTTTTTTTATTAAAAGCTATGTTCCGATAATATTCAGCATCAACCTCAGATACTGCGGTGGTAGCTTCACAGAGATTCACCCACGCCTGCTCCTCTTTTTCCTTTTTCTTACCCAAAAGAAAAATTTTTAACTTTCGAACACCCTTAGTATATGGCAATTCTCGCAAAACAAATCTAGACCAAACACTGTCAGTATCACACACCACCTTTAAGTCAGGTCGCATCGACTTTATTTTTTTTATCAGTGGAAAACTGATATTGCCATACCCAAACCATAAAATATCAATATTTCTCCTATCGATATGGTCAATGATGTAACGCGCATCTTCAGCACATTCGATACTGAAGATTTTATATAAGACTGCCTTCAATACTCTGATGTATCGATGTTTTATTCTTTTCTTTTTCAGCCTTGGGACTACGTGAAACTCAGTACAATAATTTCGAAAGAATTGAGCAGCGTCTCCAAGTTCATTATTAAGCGCTGTCGACCTCGAAATAATATCGAGTTCACACACGTGAGATAAAGCTTTAATTCCATTTTCAACCTTAAGTTCTGGTCCCCCTGCTGCTGGATGCTCAATGATTGGGCTAGTGAATAGCACTCTCATGGTTTTCTCCCTAACAATTCAATATCTTTCAGAACCATCTCCTTTATAACCTCGTCAAACGTTTTTGAGACCCTCCAGTTAACCATGTTTTTTATTTTGCTAGAATCACCACATAGAGGGACAAGTTCACCAGGACGATAATATTCAGGATTAATACGAACGTAATCCTCATAGCGAAGACCTACAACCGAAAATGCTACTCGTAAAAAGTCTTTTACTGTATGGAGAGCACCAGTCGCTACGACAAAGTCATCAGGAACTTCCATTTGAAGCATCGCATGCATTGCTTCAACATAATCCGGAGCATAGCCCCAGTCACGCTGTGCATCAATATTGCCTAGCTCTAAACTATCTGCAACACCTAGATGTATCTTAGCAACTGAGGATGTAATTTTTCTCGTCACAAACTCAAATCCCCTCCGAGGAGATTCGTGGTTATAAAGTATGCCCACAGTTACAAACATTTTATGTTGGGCTCTATAGTTTCTAGCCAGATGGAATGCGGCCAATTTAGAAATCCCATAGACAGATCGTGGGTTAAATGGTGTTGACTCACTTTGAGGGGAAATACTAACGTCGCCAAACATTTCACTTGAACCAGCAAAATATACCCGGCAACTAGGGGCTAACTCTTTAATGCTAGAAAGTAGCGAGTGAGTTGCAGTAAAATTGTTTGAAACAATAGAAGATTCATCTTCGAAACTATAACTTACGAAACTGGAAGATGCTAAGTGATAACATTCATCGGGCTGAACATCTGCCACAATTTTATAAATGCTTAAGTGATCATTTAAAGCAGCTACATGGAGATGAATTGTTCCTAAAAGATGATTGATATTTACAAGTCTATTTTCAACATCTTCCATCGCCTCTCGACGGATTACACCATGGACTTCATAACCTCTTTGAATCAAAAGCTCTGCTAAATAAGAGCCATCTTGCCCATTAATTCCAGTGATTAAGGCTTTTTTTAACTTCATATAACTATCAGTTCCTTACTGATAAAAGCTATTTAACTTTAATGTATATTTTTTAAACCTTAATCTAAAATCAATCATCTACCCACTCAAAGGATCAAAGAGCCTGCTTAAGATATTTTTACATTTAATTTGAATCTGTACTTCCCCAAAACCGCCGACGTAAGCGAGAAAGGAACTTAATTTTTGGCAACACTAGTTGGGGTTCATTCCAGCGATGTGCAGCGATTTTCATACGCTGAATCAATGGCTTACTGGTGAACTCTAAATCAGCAGATAGGTGTTCAAACTTAGAAATAGCATTAATTAATAGAACTTCATAATCTGAAGTCATATCCTGAATAATTTTTTCTGTCTCAGGTTCATATTTGCGGTTAGTGTGCTTACTGATCTTTCCATTTGATGGGACAGAAAATCCACTAAAGTGCATTAAGCGAAGGGGTTCGCCCGAAGCCAAATTGATTTTAAAAGTGTCTTTTATTCGAGTTAACTGTCTCTCATGGAGGTTCCAATAAGCAACATTTACCCCACAATCAGAAACGATGCTGATATCGTCGCGAAAAAAATAAGGCAGTGCTGAAAACCATTGCTGATCGGCATACATGCCTAATTTTGGTGCTACAAACCACTGATTTTTTGTCTTTTCAACCAGCCAATCAAGTGCTGAATTTCCATGCAATCCACACCGTGTAAAAAATAAACCACCATTGATGTGGCCTGACAGGCAAAGCTCTAAGTCATTTGGACTATTTCCATCTCTCGGATAAGGCGACATAGTATGGCAACTTATTACTATATTCCCTGGAAGACCAAATATCGCGTCGTCCAGTTTATCAAGAATAATCATGTCTGGATCAAGGAAAAGACAACTTTCTTCTTTTTTCAGAATATGAGCTGAACCCAGCACTTTTAGTGCCGAACAATATTCTAAAGCTGAATAATAGGTTCTCATTTCTTCTACAAAATCATATTCCAGATCAGCAGTACATAGCACGTCAACATCCATCCCAAGAGAATTCTTGATTGGATCAATTATTGCACGAGTACAATCTGAAACTAAAACAGTAAGTTTCAATTCCGGATGTACACGTCGTGCATGCGTAAAAAGGACACTAACCTGATGCAGATAGCTTACTGTTGATACTGTTAGCAGCCTCATTATGCTGATGTATCATTTGTGGAATTGATTACATCCTTAAAATGAGTCTTTGCTTGCCATCCAAAATGTACCGCCGCCTTTTCTGAGACAAATTCCGTGTCACGCTCATATATCTTACGTTTATATGCGGGCATCAAAATTGGAAGAGCGTATCCAAAAGCAATAAAAAACCTGCGTAAAGGCCCTCTATAGCAAGGAGCAAGTATTGCTGGTAATCGCCGACGTTTATTTAAATTTTTTTCACTCTCTAATATGGAGAACCATTCTTCAAAGGAAACTGCCTCGCCATTAATAATATATTCCTCAGCTCGATTCCCAATTAGCCTTGTTGAGCAAGCGTAAATAGCTGCCCCCACATCGTCTGCATGCACAATATTATTGATGCCATGACCGCCTGCATCAAGAACAAAATATCCCCAGGATAGCATCTCACGATAACTTTTCATTCGTTTACTTGTATCGTCATATATTCCAGTAGGATGCAGAACGCTGACTTTAAAATCAACATCAGAACTTATCAACGCCGCGCATGCATCAACTTTGTTTCTTGCATAGTCATTATCAGCAACCCTTGGAGCATTCTCATCCAAGATCCCAGCTGGCAATTCGATCCCGAAAACACTCATCGAGCCTCCAAAAATAAAGTGCTGCAAAGAGGACTCCTTGAAATATTCAATTATTTCGATGGCTGAGTCTACTGTTACGGTGCGATCATAATATTTATCTTCTGTAGTTGCATAGGCCAGATAAACAACGACTTCAAAATCTTCTGGATTTATAACCGCATTCTTTGTCCAACCTGGCAAACTGACATCAGCGACAATTGCACTTGCCGCTATAGGAACACGATCAGCAGATCTGGACACTATCGATATTTTATGGCCTTCTGCTAGAAAATGTTTTACCACATAACTACCTACTAGACCTGTACCACCGATGACCAGCACGCGCATCATAATCCCTTCCATTTCGTCAAAGTAAATGTCAACTGCTCAAATAGATAAAAAAACCAGAGAGCTAAATTCTCAAAACTTATTGGATTATGGAATACCATTACACTAAATACTTTGCGCCTAAATCTTGAAGGATATTCAGTGTCCACATACTTTTCGATCCCGACAAAATAGGCGCCTAAAAACTTGTAGAAATCATGCAGTTCTATGCCACCTTTCAACTTGTTACGGCCACAGTCAGTGTCAAGAATCCACTTTCCAATAAATATATCTGCAGGAGCTTTTTTATCTGACAGAATTTACTTCACCCCCGCTATATATGATTTAAAAACAATACCCTCGTGCGACAACAAATCTTCCCGTTCATTATTCAACATAAAGTTTGCCAGTTCACTCAAATCACTTGGCAGCTCCTTCGAAGTTATTGGTCGAGGGACATAGAGCAAATCATCTGATGCAGCTACACTTTTTATTCCGCTCCGCAACCTTGGCTTAAGTGAAGAAATAGTGAAAGGCTTTAGAATGAATATCCCATGAGCGTAGCGTTGTGCCAATTCAGTTTGCGCAGATGTTATTTCTGTAATTTCAGGTAATCGTTGCAGTAGCTCTCGATATTCTTCCTGAGTTTGCGGATCATTGGTAAAACCTCGTCCTTCATACCTGCCTGTCCCCGCTGTTACCACATTACGCCCCAATGCAGCCATCTCCAAGCCTGAAGTCCCCCTTACTGTGATTCCAACATCAGCGAGCTGCATCCATGTCATTGGACTAATGGTGCTATTTGCAGGCACTATATGAACATGTGATGGCAGATCTCCAAAGTTTTCTTCAATTAAGCGCTCTTCTTCGTAACGCTCGTTGAATATAACCCCCATCTCTCCTCGCCATACATTTGACGGGTGAACCTTAATAAACCACTCTAATTTATCATTAAGTATGGCCTCCTTAACTGTTTCAATCAGCCATGTAGCATAATCTTTAAATAAATCAGTGCCAAAGAAAAAAATAGTATCGTAAAGGATATGACTATAAACAACCGCCACCTTTCGATCCTCTGGAATACCTAACTCAGCCTTTGCTAAAGCTATGTCTAAAATCTGGGTATTAGGCTGGTTACGCTTGGAACGATGCCATTTATTGCCATACCGGTGTTTGAAATTCTCCATCAATTCATCATGAACTATGCTAATTGAAGGTAGCGCCTTAATTATATCCCAACTAGCATGTGTTAATGCTGCATGGTGAAGACGATCATATTGCCACGTCCGCTGCTGAACGATATATGCATCATCGCGAACGGTGCCTGCAAAACGAATCACTTTCAACTTTGCATTCAAAGCTGCATAATAAAAGCCACCATACTCCTCCATAAATACCTCAGTATGGTATGTAGCTCTAATATCATACTGATCATAAATATTGTAAGCTACGTTCGCAGCCTTCCAAACTGTTTCAATCCATTGTCGTACATTATCACGAACTTCTTTTTGCGCCGTATCAACCAAACCTGTTCCGTGATGCCTGCAATATGTAGATAGAGCAATATCACCAATCGGTATATTATCCAAAGTCAACGAGCGAAAATCGCTAAAAGTCATCGCTACATCTAACTTACTTAAAAAATCATGGGGTAGCGAAATATTCGTTTGATCCAATAATTCTTCCAGATAAAGCAACTCAATATTCAACAAGCTGAAATATCGATTCAGTTTTTTTTGCGCCCGTGTCGTCAACACATATGGCTTCAAGTTATTAGCACGGCCACACAAACTTAGTAATGTCCATATTTGTGCCCACAATACATTCATCCCTCGACCTGATACTATCAATAACCCCCCACCGATACCTGACGGCATACTCGTCAGTATTCTTCGATAAGGTAAGACAGCTTTTTTATAGATCAAAAAATCCTTAAAATCATTTACAGATATCATCAAACGTTTTCTTAGTTGCCGAGGATTCCACAGCAGCTTATATGCTTTACGGATAATAGTTTTCAGCTCAATATTCATAAATCATATTCTTCTATCTTATATATACCCTTTTCCAGCATCGCTTCCATTACATATATATCAGTCATCGTATCTAGATTAACACTGTGCTCCTCTGGCATGACAAACGGAATAGTATGTGGAGGCATGAAGGTACGATGAGAAATTAGAAAATCACGGTGAGAAATATAAAATGCGCCGTTAAGCGCATAAACTACTGGCAGAGATTGCCGCGCCACCATGGAATCTTTTCCTGTGTAAGATTGTACAAGCCCATCCTCAACTTTCTGAATCTTATCAGGATGATGACTATCAAAGTGAACTAGGCTCACAGCCGCTTCTGTTTCGGCTGGCGCATTGTCAAATGTCTCACAAAATGCATTCAGATCGCCCAGCGTGCGTAATGGTGAGGTAACCTGCAGCAGTAAAATCCATCCGCCAGATATAGGTGCAGTTTCAATAAGGTCTACAACTACGTCAACAGTTTTTGCGTTATCAGAAGCCAAGCCAGCAGGGCGTATCGCAGGTGCAGCAACAGCATATTGACTAGCAATAGCATACATCTCAGGATGATCTGTACTTACCAATACTCGATCAATATACGGACTAAGCTTCGCTATTTTGATGGATCGTTCCAGCAATGTATCGTTGCCCAAACGGTATAAATTTTTACCTGGAATACCTTTTGACCCTCCGCGAACTGGGATAACCACCGTTACAGGCTGACCTCTAAGCATTACGAAATACCCCGATCAATCTACTACCCAGTAGATTACTATGCAGGTATTCAGGCGTAATAAAATCAAACAAATGGCCTGGGTCGCCATAACCATGATATGGATATTCACCCGACAAATAACTTTTCACATTATCAATCTCGCTGATTGCCGTTTCCATATGTGCACATTCGAGTCCATGTCGTGACATCAATTTTCTAAGGCTAGCAGGTGAAAAATGACAAACGTGCTTCCAGTTAAATGTTGGTGATTTGTCTCTAATTAACCGCGTCGCCATACTCTCCACGTTCGGCACCATAATCAGTAATAGCCCATTAGGTTTGAGCATGCGTTTGATCTCAATAATAATGCTTTGCAGGTCGTAAAGATGCTCCAATACGTTCCAAAGAGTTATGCAATCGTAATCTATTCCTAACTGTTCACGATGAAAATTCTCAAAGCTAGACTGTATATATTGAATCCCTTTAGATTCTTGGTAAATATCAGAATAACGATTGTTTGCATCTATGCCCACACAGGTATCCCAGCCGTTTTCAAGAGCAACCTCAAGAAATACACCCGCACCACAACCAATATCCATCATACGTTTTCGCGAAGGTGGATTTAGCTGATCGATTAAATCAATGCCATATTGGTATTTAATAAGGTCAATATCTTTTTGTATTGGTTGGGTATAAATATCTGATGACGTCTTATCATCAGCATATAATTCGCATGCTTTTTCAAAAGTAATACGAGGATGTTGATATCGATGACTGCAGGAGCCACAACGCCAGATGTCCAAACCTTTGCGCGTTAGAAAAAAGCTACGTTCAATACTTTTACATACTGGACATTCATTAACATCCTCCCAAAATTGTCCTATGCGCTGATAACATTCATTATCGTTATCCCTGACAACCTTCGCATGTTCACGGACCAAAGCGCCATCTGCAGGCTTACCATCTCCACTACGATTGCTTTCTTTATGAAATTTTTTCGCCCCAAATCGAAGATTGCCATCAAAATGGTTTTTCGCTTTCAAGCGACTTTCAAAAGATGTAATATCAAAGATCTTTCTAGACATATTTTCCCCAAAGCGTCATCAGATTTAAAGTTAATTCAAACTAATGTTTATCTATTAATTAATGGCTTAAAAACCTTCAAAACATCACTTATTTGGCACGTTCAAAACCAGCCATAATATTAAAGTTTGTCCTAGCATATACTGATTCAGTCAGCTGTTTTCTAAATTTATTATATGGTAAGTTGGAAGTCATCGGTTGATAAGATGCAATTGCTTGAAGGCGTGGCTCGGCCATTGTGCGGGAACCGCAGTGAAATAATGCACTTGTATCTATTAACAATATTGAACCTGCTTCACCTGTAAATTCAATGATATCTTCACATGACAGACCAAATTCCTGGAACTGTGCATCAGTAAAATAGCCAGGAAAGTTTCGATATCCTCTGTCAGGCGAATGTTGCCTAGATAAGAAATTAGAGGGACCAGCCTGTGTAGTTACTGGACAACCCAGTAAAAATACTTTCATCTGCTTCAGGCATTCATTATCCTTGTGCCAGCCTTGACTGCCTACCATTAAACTTGATGTACCTGGGGGGGGGTAAACAAAAGGCTGATATTAGAAAGCATAGGCACTTCACCAAAATATTTCGCGGCAGCCTGCACCAATATAGGCATAGTAAAGAAGTCAAATAGTGGGTTCTGCTCGCTTTTTTGCTCTTCCAATAAATCTAACCAATAGGTTTTTGATTTTTCTGCTCGTAACTTTGCTACATCCAATAAACTAAAACTTTTTACGGGTCGAGCTAATTCTTCGCAATACTTCACCACTGCAGATGATGCACCAAGTTTTTCTAAGCTTGTAACGTAATATCCTTTACTTTTCAGTGAATGTGCAATTTCTTGCGCTAGAGGTGAGATGCGCGCACCTTTGACAATGGCGCGTCTCTTACGGATAGATTTAAAATGACGCATCCAAATATGTAGCCGATGTAGATGCCGACTAACATAACCGACATCATCAAAATACCTTAACCGCAGAGCCCGCAAAAAATGCACAACACTACGTAACAAATTATAAGCACTTGCTATCATTATGATCCCTTTAAAAAAATTCGCACGACCCAAAGCCTCAGTTAGGATGAAAATATGTCATCCTAACCAGCCATTCGACTATAAAGCCATTATCTCAACAGAGCTTTGCTTAATAACGATAACAGATCTACCTTACGCCATACGCTTGGCCAGCTTAGCGTATACCAACTGCCCTACTTAATTTGGCTGCCAGAGCTATCTCTTTTTGATAAGATGGCTCGATCACTTTGTTGCCATGGTTTCCTGAATAATTTTAGACTTTAATCGGACCTCGGTGTATGTTTTTGAAGGCGGCTATTTTCGTCTTCTAATACTTTCATACTAGCCATTAATAACATATCCATACCGCCATACTTTGCTCGCCATTTAAAGAATGAGGCACAACCCATTTTGTGCTCTCTGTAAAGTTCAGAAATAGGCAGATTTCTCTCTGCCTGCTTGGCGATGGCCAGTATTTGACTATCACAATAACGTAATTTTTTTATGAAGATTTCCTTCTTAAAGTTTACTAGAAAATTCTACTCTTGACCTCTGATATTTATAGTGGGCATTACATTACTACTTAATAGCCAAAAAACCTTCAAAACATAAATATTTTTGAACTGTATTAATATCTAAAAAGCCAGCACGCTTGAGCATATCAATATTACCTTGCGTCGAAAAAGGTTCCAGCACACCTTTCAGGCTTCGCATCTTCGAAAGAATTTCTTCAGGCGTGTAGCCCTTACGTAATTTATAATCGCTGTACAAGGTAGTCAAAATATCTTGGAAGCGAGCATCTGATCCACGCACCTTTTCAAATAGCAATAAGGCACCTCCCCAGTTAAGGCTGGCGTAGATTTTGTCTACCAACGCTTGTCGAACTGACGGATCAATAAACTGAACCGTATAATAGCAAACCACCATATCAGCTGGTTCCAGAATCATTTCAAGCACATTTTCTACAAGGAACTCAACATTCAATTCTGAATTATTTTTTATCTTATCGTTAGCCTTTGCTATCATATCTGCTTCGATATCGATTCCAATAAAACGCGCTTTAGTTTTCGATTTATTATGTTCTGCCAACTTAAGGGTGAGTGTGCCGGTAGAACTGCCGACTTCATAACAAACTGATTCCGGCTTAATAAAAAAATCACTCATATCGCAAATGAGTTCATGACCTTCATTGTATAGAGGCACTGATTTCGAAACATGGTTGTCGAAAGAATCAACAGCAGCACCATTAAATCTCCAATTGCCAGCTCCCACTGACAGACCATCGCCAACATTTGACATAGCCACTCCCGTTTTTGACTTTTACTTTAAACGTTTATTAAATCTTATCGTTAAATTAGACTGCACGTAGATAAACCAAAGTTTCACTAACACAGCTTCTGCCGACTTCAACTTTAATAACTCAACCTTTTTTGAATCTTAAATACTGTTGTAGCTAGGATTTCTGCGATTTTTTCACCAGCATTACCATCTCCAAAAATAGGTGAAGGATTGTATGCCCCATGAGTTATTTGATTTTGAATTGCTTGCTCAATCTCTTTTGCATCATAACCTACATGCAGAACATTATCTCCACACTCTCGCCCGCTTTGTCTGGAACCAATATTCACTGCAGGAACTCCCAAAAAGGACCCCTCTCTCAAAGCAGAGCTTGAATTTCCAATTTGGCATACACAATTCGCTATAAGTCTTACATAATCTTCTGGTGAGAAGTTTTTATAAAAATGAATATAGTCGGGCTCCTCTGACTCTCTGAACATACGTAGCCCTTTTGATATGTCATCCGAACCAGCATCAATATTTGGCCAAAGCCATATAGTTTGAAGCCTAAGGCGAGAAATAGCTTTTAATGTACAATTAATTTGATCTACCCCCATCCCATACTCAGTAGTTACTGGGTGCTGTAAAACAACAATATATGGTAATGACAAGTCAATTTTTGCCCCAACACCCCTATAGTTCTGCATTATTTCATTCGAGAGCTTCCCATCACTCTCAAAGGCCAAGTCCATTGCTGGACAGCCTGTAAAATGCACAGTTACCGGATCTTCACCCATCCTGATAATATTATTTGCTGCGAGTCTTGTCGACGGAAAGTGCAAATGAGATAATTTCGTTATTGCGTGCCTAACACTTTCATCAATAGAGCCAGTAACTTCACCACCTTGAGTGTGAGCTAACGGAATATTCATATAACTCGCAGCAACTGCAGTTGCCAAAGTCTCAAACCTGTCAGCTACTGTCAAGACAACATCAGGACTTAAGTTCTCAAACATTGTTGCTAATTCAATTATCGCAAGGCCTGTAGATTTGGCCATTGTTGTAGGATTTCCTCCCTCAATAATTGAATGCACTGTGCCAACAATATTAAAACCGTCCGACTCAATTATTTCTTTCACGTTCCCAAATCTAAACAACAAAGCTGAAGCCCCTACCACTAATTGTAAATCGATCTCAGCATGATCACGGAGTGCCCTTAATACAGTTTTTATTCTGCCATAGTTAGCTCTACTATTTACAACAATGCATACTTTCCGCCTAGAACTCATTTCAACAATTACCTTTGTTAAACATTTGAATTGTCATTTGTTAACATCTGTCCATTTAATCAATCTATCAGATGGGAGATCATTTAAGACGCTTTTGCCAACCAAATTAGCTATTTGATCAGCGCCTATACCTGTTCCAGGTTTTTTTAATGTAATGTTGTCATATTCAATGGATTCGCCAGCTACGAGCGAATTAATAAGGCAAAGGCTCTTGGTAAACAGTTGGCGAGTTGACTTAAGCTCATTTGCCAATAGATCCTTATTTATAGGATTTACTCTCATTTTAACAAAGGCCTGATTGGCTTTAACTAAAAATTCTAAATCTTCGATGTTAATTGATGACGATGTGTCAGGCCCATAAATATTCTTATTAAATGTTACATGCACTTCAATAAAATCAACTGATTCAGACATAGCAGCAAGCGAAGGGTAGACTGTTCCAGAGTGATCTGATAAACCAGTACAGCACTGGTAACGCTCACGTAATTCCTGTAGAACATTAATGCCTACTTTCTCTAAAGGCACCGGATATGCGCTTGTGCATTGAAAAAATGCGAATTCAGCGCCGTACTTCTTTAAACCAAAATGAACTCCATCAAGCTCCTCATATGAGCAAAGCCCTGTACTTAATAAAATAGGTGCATTGTGTAAAAGCATGGCGCTAATTAAATTTGAGTTAGCAAACTCACCAGAGCCCACCTTCCAAGCAGGCATTCCAATCTCACCAAGTAAGTTAACTGCTTCAACAGAAAATGCAGAGCTCAAAAAAACCAAACCACGATCTTCAGCATGCTTTGCTAATGAAAACCATTGCTCCTTAGAAAACTCCATTCTCTTCCAATAATCCCAACGGGTACTGTCTTGCCCACTCATTGGAACCCTAAAGTTCTCATCTTTCGTAGACTCCGCATTAGCAATATGCGTTTGAAACTTAATAGCATGGGCACCTGCATCAGCCACAGCGTCTATATAAGAATGGGCTATACCTAACGAGCCATCATGGGCCTGTGCAATCTCAGCAATAATAAATGCACCTTGCTTACCATCTATTACATGCCCCTTAATATCCATGTCATAACCTCCATGTGCTAAAACCATATTGCTCAATATCTGATCGATTTAACGCAGATTTTATGTCCACAAAACACCCACCTTTTTTTAACTTAGCCGCTATATCAGCAATAGGTTTTTCTATAAATTGTTGGTGAGATACAGCTACAACTAAAGCATCAAAATCTTCGCCTAATTCATCCCAGTCTAGCAACTTAACACCATACTCCTGAAATGCTTCATCAGAATTCGCCAATGGGTCATGAATAGAAACAGTACATCCAAAGGATTTCAATTCATTTACAATATCAATTACTTTACTGTTCCTTAAATCAGAACAGTTTTCTTTAAAAGTCACCCCCAACACACCAACTCTTGCACACTTAATATTAATACCTTCATGGATCATTAATTTAACTGTATTCTCAGCAACGAACTTTCCCATTCCATCATTGATTCTACGACCAGCTAATATTATCTCAGGATGATAACCGACCATTTCAGCCTTGTGAGTTAAATAATAAGGATCAACTCCAATACAATGCCCTCCGACCAGGCCTGGTTGAAATTTCAAAAAATTCCATTTAGTTCCAGCCGCTTCGAGAACATCATTAGTGTCAATTCCTAACCTATGAAAAATTATTGAGAGCTCGTTCATCAAGGCTATATTGAGGTCACGTTGTGTATTTTCTATAACTTTCGCAGCCTCTGCGACAGCTATACTAGTTGCCTTATGAACCCCAGCATCAATTATGCCTCCGTAAAGGTTAGCAACCTTAGCAAGCGTTTTTTCAGAATCTCCTGACACCACTTTAACTATCGTTCTTATTGTTCGTTCTTTATCTCCCGGGTTTATACGCTCTGGGCTATAACCCACATTAAAGTCTAACTTCCAAGTAAGTCCTGATTTTTTTTCCAAGATAGGTATACAGATCTCTTCAGTTGCGCCTGGATAAACAGTTGATTCAAATATCACTGTCGCACCCTTAGTCAAGTATTTCCCAACAATTTCGCTTGCTGAAATTAAAGGCGAAAAATCTGGGATATGGGCTTTGTTTACTGGCGTAGGGACTGTAATAATAAAATAGTTAGCTACAGTTATTTTTGAGGGGTCATGGGTCAAATACAAGTTACCTGAACCAATAGATTCTCTTAAGTCCATTGGTGAAATTTCACCTGAGGGATCTATAAATGAATTATAAGAGTCAATTTTTCCTTGAGACAAATCAAACCCAATTGTTGGGTGAATTTTACTAAATTCCACTGCAAGTGGCATTCCTACATAGCCTAAACCAATCACAGAAATCGTTATGTTTTTATTGCTCACTAAGAATCCTATTTGTAAATTAGATGGATCCAAATTTGAAATCCAAACATAGTAATAATATTATTTACGCCATTGTTTTATCAAGAAAGCAACGTTAATTCTGAATCTATCCTACTTACGCCTGGCCTAATATTATAAACGATAATATATTCCTTTACCTTCATCATCCTGAACGTTGCACAAAGATGACTGTCCAAAATTATTAACAAATTTAACCAGTGACTGGATTAAAAAATAAAAGACAGCCTTCAAAATTTGAAAAATATTACTACCACTATAATTTCACCGGCAAGAACCATAAGGAAATGCATTACAGTCATATCGAGGCAATGCCTGACGCCGAGACGCCAAATCTTTTTCACTAATATCTCTTGCTTCTACATTAAACGAAAATAAACATGCATTTTTCTCAAGCAACTGTTCTGTACCAGCTGTAAAACTATGATAGCCACCATACGGATAGCAAAATGTCTTTAAGGTAGGTATTCCCACGATAGATTCAATCATCTGGAATGAAGACTCAATTTCAATCTCCTGTTCACAAATACTAATCTTACTCATGATTGGATGATTAACAGTATGACTACCAATAACCATTCCATTGTTGTGCATGTGTTTAATCTCAGCTTTTGTCATGTAAAAATCTTTTACCAAATCCTTCTCATTAGGATAGTAGATCGACATTAACTCATCAAGCACTCCTTGCCTATATTTGTAGTCGATAAAGTAGTTAAGTAGCCTTTTAACATAGTTAGTAGTCACGTTATTATTTTGTCTTACGTATGTATCCTTAGAGAACTCGATAACGTGCGCATGGGAAATCATATCTTCGGTGATAATTCTCTGCAAAGCATGGGCGATCTCACTTTCACCATACTTCCCAAGTAACATGTGGATACGATGAACATCTATAAGCTTACCAGTCAAAAATGGCGATGTTGAAACATAAAATATGCCCCATAAGCCTTGTTTCAAGAGTTCTGGAAGTACATAGCGATAATGATCACTAAAGCCATCATCAAAGGTCAACACCACTCCCTTTGTAGGCTTATTTGATAAAATGCATTGCTGAAATTCTTCATAGCTAATAAATCCATATTCATTACCAAAATATTCCAGTTGCTTCACGAAATCATTTAAATGGAGATAGTGAAGATGTGGAAGGTCTATTTTCTTTGGACTTATATAATGATACATGATGGCCTTCACAGTACCTATACTCCCAAAGCTGAATTAATTAAAATTGGAACGTTCGCACATCTAGCTGTTTTTTCGTTTAGGTACTTCTCGACAAGGTTATTCTCAAAGTTTCTGTAAAGTGCAGATACAGAATCTTCTGTAAAATCTTTTTTCTTGTACACTTTTCCGTTTGAAAAGAGACGTAATTGTGACATTTTTGCAAGACTTTCAAAGTTAACGATGATATTTCGATAAACGAAACTCATCTTAAGAATGAGTCGATTACCAATTTGGGCGGGTGAGTCCCCCAAGAAAAAATCAGCTCGAATCTGATGAATAATCTCACCAGTATCAATTCCAGAATCCATATGCATAAATGTTGCACCAACATATTCAGGTTCAGCTCTTACCAAGGGCCAATAATTTGTGCCACTACCACGATAGTATGGAGATAACCCAAGATGGACGTTAAGGAATCGTCCTGGGAAAGCATTTAATAGTGGCTCTCTGATGAGCGAACATCCAAAAGCGATTAATAGGTCAGGCTTAGAATCTATAATTGCCTGCACATATTCTGTTTTGTTAATGTCACCTTTTGGCAAGCAAATAGAATTTGACTCGTCGATGGAGGCCTCAACAAAAAGCCTAAAAAAATCTTCCTCAGACTGCTCCCTAGCGAAGAGGTGCTCAGACCTAATATCATTTCTAACTTTGTCTTCCTCAACGAGTACACGAAGACCTTTTTCTCGACCTTCGCAATATGTATTAATGACTTTTATGTTCTTATCCAGCGCAATAAACTTACAGAAAAAAACATGCCTCAATTCTGAGCCAGTGATAATTATGACTTTCTTCATTTGTAACCCAAAATCTTATTTTGCACCTTCGTTCACTCCGTTTGTAGATCCTTTATGCCCCATTATATCTTGATAACTGCTACTTCGTTTAATTTGTCCTGCTTCCAATTCTAGAGTCTCGAAAGTTCTACTGCATGCTATATATCTTTTCTCAAGCTATAGTTCTGATTGCATCAGGCCGCTTGTATTTTGGTATATAGATAACTAACTTTTTTATATCACCTTGGCCATTCTGCGGAAACTGGGGCTGCACTCTAGTAGATCATCATATGTGCCTTGCGCCACCACCCGTCCGCATTCTAGCTCCACGATAATGTCGCAGTGCTGTACGGTGGTTAGCCGGTGGGCGATGAGCAGGATAGTGAGGTCACGATCCAGCCCTTCAATGGCATTCATTACCGATTGCTCCGTAGCGTTGTCGAGGGCGCTGGTGGCTTCGTCGAACACCAGTACGCTAGCCTGTTTGTAGAGAGCGCGGGCGATGCCAATGCGTTGGCGCTGACCGCCAGAGAGACGGATGCCGCGCTCTCCCACATTGGCCTGATATCCTTCCAGTTTGCTTTCAATAAAATCTGCGATCTGTGCTTGACGTGCAGCCTGCTGCACCCGATCCAGATCAATTGTATCGGGCGGCACACCAAAGGCGATATTCCCAGCTAGAGTAGTGTCAGCCAAGTAGATATTCTGCGGCACGTGGGCGATGGTTCCCTGCCAGGCCCTGAGACTGTTTCCGCTGATAGGTTGACCATCTATCAAAAGTTGGCCCTCAGTAGGCATCAGTAATCCCATCAACAGGTCCAGCGTTGTACTTTTACCACTGCCAGTGCTGCCGACAAAACCAACCCGAGCACCCTTGGGAATGCTCAGATTGTGGCCATCCAGCACCCAAGGCCCGTCATCAGTATAGCGGAAGCGCACTGCGTCGAAGCAGATGGCGTTCTGAAAAGGCAGTGGTGGCGGAGTGGGCTCCAGTAGCTCCGCTGGCAGGGGCTGATTGAGCAATTCGATGGCATCGGATAATGATGCATGGCTGCCGACAATGCTCGTCCATGCGCTATAAATCTGCTGCAGAGCCGGTAACAGGCGTTGGGCGCCGAGTGCCAGCGCGCCGAGCACCGGCAGGGCTGTGGTTATGCCCCCGGGCTTTTGGCTAAGGGCATAGGCCAAGACGACAATCAGCACTATACCCAT
>ERZ807291.4400-NODE-4400-length-18716-cov-81.858904_pt1 | contig 18716 bp, 17 predicted proteins | sample MGYA00521257_ERZ807291 | MGnify/ENA primary metagenome ERZ807291 (study PRJEB31413, sample SAMN03169783) | marine metagenome | biome: Marine; feature: Water; material: Subsurface seawater | place: North Sea | collected 2011-04-28 | depth 1 m m ... | reverse complement strand
CTACAATCAAACCTGTTTCTGGAACGATTCCTTTAATTGCTGAAAAAACTATTTTATGTTCTAAACTCTCCGTTAATTTTTCAAGTTCTAAAGTTAAGAAGGCGGAGGGAATTGCAAAAATTAAGATATCATAATTAGACACGGCCTTGTTAATATCGTTTGAAAGGTCTAATTGAGAAGGGTGAAGTTCTGCGGAACTTAAGTAATTTGGATTGTGTTTGTTTAGGTTTATGTGTTCTGCGGCATATGTGCTTCGCATATACCAGCCAACAGTATCTAGATTTTCACACAACATTTTCACAATGGCGGTTGCCCAGCTACCTCCTCCTAAAACCGCTACTTTTGAGTGATTATTCATTCTAGACTTTTAAATATTTTTTCAAAAGTAATAATTCTTAAATCTAATATCTATTACTCCGTTGATTTATTATATTTGTTTTAATCAATACCACTATAATGACTATACAAATAATAAATAAGTCTAAACATCAAACACCTTCTTACGAAACCATTCTTTCTGCAGGAATGGATTTACGCGCTAATATTAGTGAATCATTAATATTAAAGCCTTTAGAGAGAGTAATTGTAAAAACCGGTTTGTTTATTGCGTTGCCTGCTGGTTTGGAAGCTCAGGTGAGACCAAGAAGTGGATTGGCTGCTAAAAGAGGGATTACCGTATTAAACAGCCCAGGAACGGTAGACGCAGATTACAGAGGAGAAATAGGGGTAATATTGGTTAATTTATCTAATCAAGACTTTTTAATAAAAGACGGAGAACGAATAGCTCAATTAATAATAGCTAAACACGAACAAATTACTTGGAAAGAGGTTTCTGTTTTAGATAAAACAGAAAGAGGAGAGGGTGGATTTGGAAGTACTGGTGTATGAAAAAACCACTGTTAGACAGTGGCTTTTTGTTAGGTTTTTATATTACTGATTGTCTATAGCTTCTTTTATTTTAACTTCTAGTTCTTCTGATAAATCTGGATTATCTTTTATTAATGATTTAACTGCATCTCTTCCTTGTCCTAGTTTGGTTTCTCCATAACTAAACCAAGACCCGCTCTTTTTTACGATTCCAAGCTCTACACCAATATCTAAAACTTCTCCAACTTTAGAGATACCCTCTCCGTACATAATGTCAAATTCTGCTATTTGAAATGGTGGGGCAACTTTGTTTTTAACGACTTTTACTTTTGTTTGATTACCTATTACCCTATCTCCATCTTTTATTTGTGTTCTTCTTCTTATGTCTAATCTTACAGAAGCATAAAACTTTAATGCGTTACCTCCTGTGGTTGTTTCGGGGTTACCAAACATAACTCCTATTTTTTCTCGTAACTGATTAATAAAAATAACAGTACATTTTGTTTTGCTTATTGTTCCTGTTAACTTACGTAGCGCTTGTGACATTAAACGGGCATGAAGACCCATTTTTGAATCACCCATTTCACCTTCAATTTCTGATTTAGGTGTTAAAGCAGCTACAGAATCTATCACAACAATATCGATTGCTCCTGAACGAATTAAATTATCAGCTATCTCTAAAGCTTGTTCTCCGTGGTCTGGTTGAGAAATAATTAAATTATCTATATCTACACCTAGATTTGATGCATAAAAACGGTCAAAAGCGTGCTCTGCGTCAATAAAAGCGGCTATACCTCCTGCTTTTTGTGCTTCTGCTATAGCGTGAAGTGTTAATGTTGTTTTTCCTGAAGATTCTGGGCCATATATTTCTACAACCCTACCTCTTGGATAACCACCAACACCCAAAGCTAAATCTAAACCTAAAGACCCTGAAGAAATTGCCTCTACTTCTTCTACAACAGAATCGCCCATTTTCATAACAGATCCTTTACCATAAGTTTTATCTAGCTTATCTAATGTTAGTTGTAGTGCTTTTAATTTTGCTTGTTTTTCTTTATCTTTTGACATAAATCTAGTTTATTTTTCCAATTTCTATTTCAGTATCACAAGGTACAAAAATTGAATAGTTTTTTTTATTAGAAAAAGATTATTTTTGATTCGTTTTTTTATTTTAATGAGTACTCATAAACACTTTATATTTCATAAGCCCTACGGAACTATTTCTCAATTTGTAAATCCTAATAAGAGGAAAAAAAAATTACTAGGTGAACACTATGATTTTCCAAAAAAAACAATGGCTATAGGTAGATTAGATGTTAATTCTGAGGGGTTGCTTCTTTTAACAACAGATGGAAAGGTAAGTGAATTTATAAGAAGTAAAAAAATAGAAAAGGAATACTATGTCCAAGTAGATGGTAATATTACAAAAGAGGCTATTAAAAAATTAAAACAAGGGGTTGAAATAGGTTTTGATGGAAAGAAATATTTAACTAAAAATTGTCAAGCATCAATTATAAATAATCCCAACTTTAAAAACAGAACTCAAAAAATTAGAGATGACAGACACGGCCCAACTAGTTGGATTTCTATAACTATAACAGAAGGAAAGTTTAGACAAGTTAGAAAAATGACCGCAGCTGTAGGATTTCCAACTTTAAGATTAATAAGAGTAAGAATTGGGGAAGTTTTACTAGAGGGAGTTGATTTAGGAGAAGTAAAAGAGGTAAAAAGTTTTGTTTAGTTTTTCAACATTTTAATATGAGGAATATCATCTTCTAAATATTGTTCTCCTTTTTGTTCGAAACCTAAGTTATTGTAAAAATTTATAAGATATGCTTGAGCTGAAATTAAAATTTCTTTTTCTTTGAATTTTTTTTCTATGAACTCTATTGAGTTTTTAACTAGATGATCTCCATATTTAAATCTTCTGTGAGTTTTTTTCACTATAATTCTTCCAATACTTGATTTTGAAAAATAGTCTCCTGGTTTAAAAACCCTCGCGTAAGCTATTAGTATAGAATCTTTATAACCTAACACATGATATGCTAATTGATCTTTTCCATCAAGGTCTTGATAGACACAATCTTGTTCTACTACAAAAACCTCTGATCTTAATTGTAAGATAGAATATAGCTCTTGAGTAGATAATTGATTAAAGTCTTTTATTTTAAAATTTAACTTAGACATCCTGTAATTTTATCAACTCTTTTCTGGTGTCTTCCTCCTTCAAATTCTGTATCTAAAAAAATCTCTACCATTTTTATTGCTTGAGGAATGGAAGTAAATCTAGCTGGTATACATAAGATATTAGCATTATTATGTTGTCTTATTAATTCTACTATTTCCTTTGTCCAACATAAACCGGCCCTAACCTCTTTATATTTATTTGCTGTCATAGCAACACCATTAGCACTTCCACAAATTAATATACCAAAAGAAGATTTTTTTAAAACAATATCTTGTGCCACAGGATGAACATAATCAGGATAATCTACACTATTATTTGTGTCTGTTCCATGATTATCTACGGTTATATTTTTACTTCTTAAAAATTCTGTAATAGCAAATTTATAATCTGTGCCAGCGTGATCATTCCCTATAGATATATTCATAAAATATTGATTTATATAATATTAATTATATACAAAAATACAAATAGATAAGGTTATCAACAGTGATAGAAATAATAATTAAGAAAATTATTATTAACTTTTTGTTTATCAATTGATTAATGGTTTTTTATTAAATGTTAAAAACTAGTAATAACCCTTTAAAAATAAAATTTTATTATTCATTTAATTTATTATGTAATTTTTTAATTAAAAAAATCAAAATAACTTTTCATTTTTTAATATGTATTTATAAACAATTTTTATTAGAAAAATAAAGGGTTATTAACTAATAATTAGTTAAGAATAAATGTTTATACTCTAATATATATATGTTAATAACTTAAAAAAAATATTGATTTAAAAGAGATTAAAAAGCTAATAAAATGTGAAAGATTTTTAATAAGTAACAAAAACAAATAATTAAATAGATTTAAATATTAACTATTCACAATCTATAATATTTATTAAATAGAATTTTTAAAATTAAAAAGATAAATAATAATAATATAGATTGTTAATAAAGCTTTTTTTAATTAATTAAAAATAGAACTGCATTTTGTTTGATTGTTACATTTAAAGAACCATTTCCTATTATTTCTCCATCTGCTTCTATGGTTGAATTATAATTATCCAAAATTTTTAATTCTCTTGTTTTATAGTTAGTTACTTTTCTATGATGTATTATATCACCGTTATATAATTTAGGAATATTAAAAAGTAAATCTAAAAAAGAAATATTTTTAACAATAGTTATATCTAATAAACCATCTTTTGGATTTGGATCTTTTGTAACTCTCAAACCCCCACCAGAATATTTACAAATTCCAAATAATATCATTAAACATTGTTCATTAATAGTTTTATTATTAATAATAATTCTATACTTAGTTTTTTTGTAAGAAAACAAACTATATAAACCACTTACTACAAATGCCAACGATCCTATTTTTTTTAAGTAATTTAAATTCTTAACAACATATCCATCATAACCCGTTCCTGCAAGGTTATTAAAGTATTCTTTCTTTCCATTCAATAATGTTATACAACCAATATCTTGTAAAACTGTAGTGTTTTTTACAATTACATTTATTGATTTTTTAATTGAATTAGGAATATTATACGTTTTTATCCAATCATTACCAGTTCCTAACGGAATTACTCCAAGTTTAATTTTAGATGTTTTTATATATCTTTGCTTCATTATTCCGTTTACAACATGATGTAGAGTTCCATCACCACCTACGGAAATAATATTTCTATATCCTTGTTTAATAGCTTTATCAACAAGAATTACTTCGTGTTTTCTGTATTCTGTGAAAGAGTAAGAAAAATTAATATTTTTTAATTTTAAAATATAAGTAATTATTTCCCATGATTTTTCAAAATTACTATTACCAGAATGTGGATTAACAACAATAAAAAATGAATTTAACATAGATAACAATATAAAAGGAATATATAAGAATGAATGATAATTGTTTAATTATCTTACTTACATATATAATTTTGTATTTTTCTAAAATATAAAGATTGAAGACTTATGAGTAGAAAGAAAAAAATTTACAAAAAGAAAGGAAAAATAATAAAAGATTTAACAAAAAATATATTTAAAATACTGAACAAAGATTCTAGTAAACATTATAATTACAAACAAATATCAGCAAAACTTGGTGTATCTGATACAGATGGTAAAACACAAATTCTCCAAAAACTTGTAGAACTTACAGGATCTAAAAAAATTAAAGAAATAGACAGAGGAAAATTTCAAATTAATAACGATAGAAAATACCATATTGGAACTTTAGATATTACATCAAACGGCAATGGTTATTTCATATCAGACGATTTTGAAAAAGATATATTTATTCCTTCTAATAATTTAGGAAAGGGTCTTCAAAACGATACAGTAAAAGCTTATATATATAAAAGAAATAGAAGTAATAAATTAGAAGCAGATATTGTAGAAATTATAGAAAGAGATAAAACATCTTTTGTAGGTGTTTTGCAATTAAGTAAAAATTTTGGTTTTGTTATTTGTGATAATAATAAAATGTATACTGATGTTTTTGTACCAAGATCAAAAATAAATAACGCTGATCATGGAGATAAAGTTCAAGTAACAGTAACAGACTGGCCAGAAAACTCAAAAAATCCTTTTGGAAAAATAACACAAGTATTAGGAAAACCAGGAGATCATAATACAGAAATTCATTCAATTTTATTAGAGTATGGTTTACCTTACGAGTTTGAAAAAGAAGTAGAGGAAGAGGCTAATAAATTATCTTTAAATATCACTAAAGAAGAGATATTGAAAAGAAGAGATATGCGTCAAGATTTAACATTCACAATTGACCCTAAAGATGCAAAAGATTTTGATGATGCTTTGTCTTTTAAAAAATTAGATAATGGAAATTTTGAAATAGGAATTCATATAGCAGATGTGTCTCATTATGTTCAACCAGATACAATATTAGATACAGAAGCATTCAGTAGAGCTACATCTGTTTATTTAGTGGATAGAGTTGTTCCTATGCTTCCTGAAATTTTATCTAACGGAGCTTGTTCTTTACGTCCAGAAGAAGAAAAATTAACTTTTTCTGCTGTATTTGAGCTTAATAATAAAGCTAAAATTATTAAAAAGTGGTTTGGTAGAACCGTTACTTATTCAGATAAGAGGTTTGCTTATGAAGAAGCCCAAGCTATTATAGAGACTCAAAAGAACCATATATCCTCTAACGTTTCAATTACAGGAGAAGCTTATGATGTTAAAGAAGAAATATCAGATGCTATTTTGAAATTAAATGAATTATCTAAAATATTAAGAGAGAATAGGATGAAAAATGGGGCTATATCTTTTGATAGGGTAGAAGTAAAATTTAATCTAGATAAAGATGCAAATCCTGTTGGAGTTTATTTTAAAGAAGCTAAAGATGCAAATAAACTAATAGAAGAGTTTATGTTATTAGCAAACAGAAAAGTTGCAGAATTTATAGGAAAAAATAATAATCAACCAAGTAATAAAACTTTTATATATAGGGTTCATGATGAACCAGATATTGAAAAGTTAGCAACTTTACAAAACATTGTTTATAATTTCGGTTATAAAATGGATACTCAAACAAGAGAAAGCACTACCCAAAGTTTAAATAAGCTATTAAAAGATGTTCATGGTAAAGCAGAGGCAAACATGATAGAAACACTAGCAATAAGATCTATGAGTAAAGCTGTTTATACCACACAAAATATTGGTCATTATGGATTAGCGTTTAATTACTATTCTCATTTTACATCACCTATTCGTAGATACCCAGATGTAATGACTCATCGACTATTACAACACTACTTAGACGGAAAAAATTCACCAAAACAAGATGATTATGAAGTAAAATGTAAACACACATCAAAGCAAGAAGAACTTGCGTCAAAAGCAGAAAGGCAATCTATAAAATACATGCAAGTTAAATATATGCAAGATCATTTAGATGAAGAATTTACTGGTGTAATATCAGGGGTTACTGAATGGGGTCTGTATGTTGAAATTACCTCTAATAAATGTGAAGGAATGGTTAGAATTAGAGATATTAAGAATGATTATTACATATTTGAAGAGAAACAACACGCAATAGTAGGACAAACAACAAAACATATTTATCAATTAGGAGATGAGGTAACTGTAAAAGTAAAAAACACAGATTTAGAGAGAAAACATTTAGATTTTACACTTATAGAACAATAGATAATTAAATAAGATGTTTATTAATTAAGATTTGCAATTAAAAAAAAATGAAAAATTACACCCTATTATTTATTATATTAATTAATACATCATTATTATTTGCTCAATCTACTAAGACAACGTCTTTAGGTGATTTTTATAAAATAAAAATATTTAGTGGTATAAAATTGGAATTAATAAAAGACAAAGAAAATAAATTAGAAATAAAAAATGATGAAACAGACAGAGTTAGATTTAAAAATAACAACGGAGTTTTAAAAATAAGTTTAAAGTTTCCAGATAATTTATCTGCTAAAGAGACAGAAGTTAAATTATATTACAAACAAGATATTCTGGTAATAGATGGAAACGAAGGCTCATCAATTACAGGAAACGGTATTTACCAAACAAATTTAGAGGTTAAAGCTCAAGAGGGCGCAACTATTCAATTAAATATAGACACCAAACATTTAAAGGTTAAATCAGTAACAGGCTCCATTATTAAGCTTACGGGAAAAACAAAAAATCAAGAAATAGAAGTAGATTTATATGGTGTTTATCATGGATATGGTTTAGAGATATTAGGCAATACAATAGTAAAATCTGGAATTGGATCGAAAGCAGAGATCAAAACAGGAGAAACATTAAATGCTAAAGTAAGTTTTGGAGGGTCTATTTTATACAAAGGAACACCAGAAGTAAAACAAACAAAAAAAGTAGCAGGCGGAATTATAAAGCAAATGAATTAATTCATTGAAACGTTTTCGTATCTTTGTTAAATAAATTTAAATTAAACAATGACTTTTAATATATTTCTTTTAGGTATGCCAAGCGTAGGTTCTTGGGTAATAATAGCTCTAGCACTTTTATTATTTTTTGGTGGAAAAAAAATACCAGAACTTATGAAAGGTCTAGGTGGCGGGATTAAAGAGTTTAAAAAAGCTTCAAAAGACGATAAAAAGGAAGACGAAAAAATAGAAGAAAAGAAATAACTTTTTTATAATTTTACAGCAGTTCCAGAAGCTGTTACCATTAACATACCTCCGTTTTTACCAACTGTTTCGTAATCTAAATCAATCCCAATAACAGCATTTGCATTTAATTTTATAGCCTCTTCTTGCATTTCTTTCAGAGCGGTGTCTTTTGCCTCTCTTAGAACTCTTTCGTAAGAGCCTGATCTCCCGCCAACAATATCTCTTATACTGGCAAAAAAATCTTTAAAAATATTTGCACCTATAATAGTTTCACCGGTTACAATTCCCAAATAGTCATTTACTGGTTTACCTTCAATAGTATTTGTTGTGGACAGTATCAAAGATTATTTATCTAATTTTTTATTCTTTTTCATAGCTTCTCCAATCTGATTACTAGCTGTAAAGCTGGCAACCATGTCATTTAACATTTGACTTCCTGCTTGAGGTGAGTTGGGTAACAAAATTAAATTACTATTTGTTTCTTGTCCAATAGATTGAAGAGTGTCATAATGTTGTGTTACTACAATTAAAGCTGACGCTTCTTGAGAGTTTATCCCTACTTTGTTTAAAACTTCAACAGACTCCTCTAAACCGCGAGCAATCTCTCTTCTTTGATCTGCTATACCCTGTCCTTGAAGTCTTTTACTCTCAGCTTCAGCTTTTGCTTTTTCAACAATTAAAATACGTGCGGCATCTCCCTCGTACTGAGCAGCTGTTTTTTCTCTATCTGCAGCATTAATTCTATTCATAGCTGCCTTTACTTGAGCATCAGGGTCTATATCTGTTACCAGTGTTTTTATAATATCATATCCATATTCCATCATTGCATCGTTTAATTCTGATTTAACCGCAATAGCAATATCATCTTTTTTAACAAAAACATCATCTAATTTCATCTTAGGAACTTCTGCTCTTACTACATCAAAAACATATGAAGTTATTTGATCGTGTGGATAGTCTAATTTATAGAAAGCCTCGTATACCTTATCTTTTATAACCTTAAATTGAACAGACACTTTTAATTTTACAAACACATCATCTAGTGTTTTCGTTTCTATAATTACATCAAGTTGTTGGATTTTTAGACTCATTCTGCCAGCAATTCTCTGAACGACAGGAACTTTTAATTGGAAGCCAGATTGTCTAATATTACTAAAACGTCCAAAAGTTTCTATAATAGCAGCTGTTTGTTGTTTTACAATAAAAATTACACCATAAAGAGCAAAAATGAATAAACCAATAACAATAGGTAAAAAGAAAGTTGACATAAACGTAGTTTTAAATATTAATACTAAATAAATTTAGATAAAAAAAAGCTTATCTACAAGATAAGACGCAACAAAGAATTAATGTTACAAATTAAGCAGCTATTTTTTTTTCACAGAAGCTTTGTATTTCTTCCATTTTTTTAGTTGTTTGGCAGATAATATTCCTTCTAATTTTAAGTTTAATTTTTCATCTTTTTCCTCAATAATACCTATTATAGGTTTAAAAGTTTTTGTAACCTCCTTGTTAGCTAACCGAAGAGGTGTAGGGTCCCTATTCTCAATAGCTTCTTTTTGAGCAGCCTCCATTTTTGACTTCCCTTCTGAAAATAAAAAAGTATTAATTCTTTTAATTTGCTTTAATTCTTTATTGTAGGAATTTAAAATTGAAAACACTTTTAAATAGGTGTCAGAGGTTTCTTTTATTCCTATTTTTTTTGAAACTTTCTCAATGTTGTAAAAGATTAATCCAACAGCTTTTTCCACATTAATTTTTGGAGCTCGAGGTTTTTGTGTTGCCATAGGTTGCCTAGACCGCATATTTTGCCTTCTGTTAAATTGAGAATTGTATTGTGCTTCAGCAAAAAATGTTGAAAAAAACAAAAAAATAAAAAAGATGTGTTTTATCATGACAGTGTGTTTATAATTTTATGTATTCGAATAATAGATTCTTCTTTACCAATCATTTCAATAATGTCAAACAAGTGAGGTCCTTTCATATCACCTACCAGAGCAAGTCGAAGAGGCTGCATTATTTTTCCAAACCCCATTTCTTTAGAGGTAATCCAATCTTTAACAGTTTTTTCTATTGTAGTAGAAGAAAAATCATCAATAGAAGTAATTATAGAGGCTACTTCTTCCATTAATTCTCCAGTATTTTCTTTCCACTGTTTTCTGCTTGCTTTTTCATTGTAAGAAGTGGGCGTTTCAAAAAAGTAATTACTTAAAGTCCAAAAATCTTTCACAAAAACAGCTCTTTCTTTAATAAGTGAAACCACCTTATTTATGAAGTCATAAGAGAAATCTAATCCTTTTTCTTTAAGTATGGTTTCATATAGTTGGGTTAACTCATTATTTGTTTTATTTTGAAGATATTGCTGGTTAAACCAATTGGTTTTATCCAAGTTAAATTTTGCCCCCGATTTACTAACTCTCGAAAGCTCAAATGACGTAATTAAATCGTCAAGTGTAAAAAGTTCTTGATCAGTTCCTGGATTCCAACCAAGTAAAGATAGCATGTTAATAAACGCATCTGGAAAGTAACCATCTTCTTTGTATCCTCTCGAAACTTCTCCGGTTTTTTCGTTTGTGTATGCTAAAGGAAAAACAGGAAAACCTAACTTATCACCATCCCTTTTACTTAATTTTCCTTTACCAATAGGTTTTAATATAAGAGGAAGATGCGCAAACTTAGGAACAGGCCATCCAAAAGAGTTGTAAAGCAATACATGTAATGGTAAAGAAGGCAACCATTCTTCCCCACGAATAACATGACTAATTTTCATTAGATAGTCGTCAACAATATTTGCTAAATGGTAGGTGGGCAATCCATCAGATTTAAACAAAACCTTATCATCTAGCGTATTTGTATCTATGTTTATGGTTCCTCTTATTTCATCATTTAAAGCTAATGACTCATCCTTTGGTGTTTTAAAACGAATTACAAAATCGTCACCATTTTCAATTCTTTTTTTGGTCACATCTTTTGGTAATACTAATGAATTAACTAAACGTCCTTTTTCTCTGTTATGCCAGTTGTATATAAAAGTCTTACCCTTTAACTCGTGTTGTCTTCTGTGCTCATTAAGCTGATCTGACGTGTCAAAAGCATAATATGCATTTCCTTCTTTTATTAACCTTTCTGCGTATTCTTTATAAATACTTTTTCTTTCCGACTGTCTGTAAGGCCCATATTTTTCGTTTTTACCAGGCCCTTCATCAAAAGGAATATTACACCAATTTAGAGAGTCTATAATATATTTTTCTGTACCAGGAACATATCTATTCTGGTCCGTATCTTCTATTCTTAAGATAAAAGTACCGTTCATTTTTTTTGCAAACAAGTAGTTATATAAAGCGGTTCTAACTCCACCAATATGGAGTGGTCCTGTAGGGCTAGGGGCAAAACGAACACGAATATCAGATTTCATTTAATACAAATTTAGATCACAAAGATACCTTTCTAATGTCATATACAAAAAGCATTTTATAGCGCACTTGTTTGATAAAAATCTTTGCTAACTATCTATAAAAAGATATACATAAAAGTGTTATTTTTATTGAAGAATGCAATCATTAACAAATATTGAAAATAAGTTAGCACTTTTTTATAAAAAGTACTACAAGAATGAGCTTATTAAAGGGTGCATTTTCTTTTTTTCCTTAGGTATATTGTATTTAATTATCACAGTTTATGTAGAGTCTATATTGTGGTTAAAGCCTATAAATAGATTTGTTTTATTTTGGCTCTTTATTGCTATAGAACTTTTATTGTTTTCTAAGTTTATTCTCATTCCAATAATCAAATTATTTAAACTTAAAGAGGGAATTAACAATCTTGACTCTTCAAAAATTATTGGGAATCATTTTCCTGAAATTAAAGACAAGCTCTTAAATTTGCTTCAATTAAAACAAGCAAATAAAACTTCCGAGCTTTTAATTGCAAGTATTGAGCAAAAGTCTGATGAGTTAAACCCTTTTCGTTTTTCAGAGTCAATAAGCTTTCAATCAAGCCTAAAGTATTTAAAATACATATTATTACCGGCAGCTTTCTTTTCATTGTCTTTAATAAACGGACTAAATTTAGATTTCACACAAAGTTTTACTAGGGTTGTAAATTATCAATCAGAATTTTCACCACCTGCCCCGTTTAAACTTTCTTTACTATCGTCTTCTTTAGATGTTGTTGAGGGACAATCACATAAAATTTTAATTTCCTCTAAAGGAAAAACAGTACCAAATGAAGTAAAAATAGCTTACAACAACCAAACTTACTTTACAAAGAATGAGGGGAAGGGAGTTTTTTCTTTTACATTTCTAAATGTAATAAATTCAATAGATTTTTATTTTGAATCAGGAGACGTATCTTCTCCTTTTTTCAGCATTAATGTTATTAAAACCCCTCGAATAAAAAAAATAAAAATAAAATTAGATTATCCTTATCACACAAAAAAACAAGATGAAACAATAGAAAACACAGGAAACCTTACCCTTCCAGAAGGGACAAAAGTTCAGTGGAATATTGATTCAAAACAGACAGACTCTGTGGCTTTTATTGATGGAGCAAGAAGGTTTTTTTTCAACAAACGAACAGAAGATAACTTTAACTTTAAGAAAACTATAACAAGTAACTTAGAATATAAAATTAGTTCATCTAACACCAACCTCAAAGATTTTGAAACGCTTTCTTATAAAATAAAAGTTGTAAAAGATGAATACCCAACAATAACAATACAAACAAACATTGACAGTTTGTATGGTGGAGAGGCCTTGTTTGCGGGAAAAGTCTCAGACGATTACGGGTTAAAAAACTTAAAAGTTGTTTTCTATGATCAAAGTAAAATAGATAAAGTCAATATAGTTCCAATAAAATTATCAAAAGAAAACACCCAAACGTTTTTTTATCAGTTTCCGGGATCTACTTCTATAGAAGACGGTGTAAACTACGAAATCTATTTTCAGGTGTCAGATAATGACATTATTAATGGAAGTAAATCCGTAATAAGCAAAAAGTATACTTTTAGAAAAAAAACAAATGATGAGGTTCTTCAAGAACAATTTAAAGAACAAAAAGAAAGCATCAATACTTTAGAAAACATCTTTAAAAACTCTAGTTTAGATCAAGAGAAGCTTCTGAAAATTCAAAATGAATTAAAAAACAAAAAAGACCTTAGTTGGAGAGATAAAAATAAGATTAACAAGGTTATTGATAGACAAAAGAAATACAATGAAATGATAGAGCGGCAAGCCGAAAAACTATATGAAGCTCTTGACCAAAATAAACAAGAAAATAAACGCAACCAAAGTAAAACCGATAACTTAAAACAAAGGATAAAGGAACTTTTAAAAAGTGAAAAACAAAAAAGAATACTAACTGAGCTTCAAAAGTTATCAGAAAAAATCAATAAAGAAGATTTAATAAAAAAAGCTGAAAAACTTGCTAAAAACAACAAACAACAACAAAGAAGCTTAGAAAGTTTATTAGAATTAACAAAACGCTTCTATGTTGAAGAAAAAACAATTCAAATAGCAAATAAGTTAAAGGAGCTCTCTAAAAAACAACAGAATTTATTCAAAGCTCAAGATGTTGATTTAGAGAAGCAAATAACAATTGGGAAAGAATTTAAGGATGTATCAAAAGAATTAGATCAGTTAGCTAAAGATAACCAAGGTCTCAAAAATCCAATGAGCCTTCCTGACCTAGAGGAATTAGAAAAAGAGGTAAAAGAGTCTCTTGTAAAATCTGAGAAAAAACTATATCAAAAAGAGAATATTTCAGCAAAAAAGGAGCAGGAAAAGTCTTCAAAAAAAATGCAAGAAATGAGTAAAAAAATGCAAAACTCAATTTCGGAAATGCAGTCTAATAGTATCGATGAAAATATAGAGGACCTCAGGAAAATACTTGAAAACCTTCTTGTTTTTTCATTTAAACAAGAAGAGTCTTTGTTGAGGTTTAAAGAATTATCTTCAGGACATCCAGACTTTGGGAAAGAACTAGCAAAACAAAATCAATTAAAGACATATTTTGAGCACGTAGATGATAGTCTATTTGTGTTATCTATGAGGTTGCCAGAATTAACCTCGAAAATTCAAACAGAATTAACAAATACACATTACAATTTAGATAGATCTTTAGAAAATTTTGCAGAAAATAGTTTTGATAGTGGTTCGGCTAATCAACAATACGTTATTACATCAACCAATATTCTTTCCGATTTTCTTAGTAATTTGTTGAGTAACCTAAAGAACAGTAAAAATTCATTAGGCAATAAGGGTAAAAAGAATTCTTTTAGCTTGCCAACTTTAATTGAAAAACAAAAAGGTATTTCAGAAAAGTTAAAAAACGGACTCCAAAAAAGCAAAAAAAAGGGTCAAGATGGTAATGAAGGGGAAAAAGGTAAAAAAGATCCTTCTGGTTCAAAATCTAGCTCTGAATTTAATGAAGGGGGGCAAAGTGGAGACATCTTTGAAATATTTAAACAACAGAGTTATCTTAGAGAAACATTAACTAAGATTATGGCTAAGGAAGGAGATTCCAACGGAACCTTTAAAAAAGCTATAAAATCAATGGAGCAGCTAGAAAACGAAATAATAAATAATGGTTTTACTCAGTCTACACTCAAAAGAATGCAACAGTTGGAATATCAATTATTAAAACTTAATACGGCACTAATTCAACAAGGAAAGGAAAAGAATAAGAAAGCCACACCAAATATTTCAAATTATAAGAACAATAATTTAAAACAACTGCAATTAAAAAAGCAGTTCTATAACCAAATAGAGATATTAAACAGACAATCGTTACCTTTGCAGCAAAATTTTGAAAAGAAAGTGCAAAAGTATTTTTCTAAAAAAAACAAAGAGTGATCACATTTAATTCAGAAACATCTTTTACGCTTAAAAACCAAAACAAGTTAGTAAAGTGGATTGGTGATGTTGTATCATCTGAGGGTTTTCAGGTTGCTGAGATTAATTATATTTTTTGTGATGATAGTTACCTTAATAAAATAAACCAAGAGTTTCTGAATCACGACACCTTTACAGACATCATTAGTTTTGATTACACATTAGGAAAAGAAGTTGGTGGAGATATATTTATTTCAATAGAACGAGTTCTAGAAAATGCAGAAAAATTTAATGAAGTGTTTGAAACCGAACTACATAGGGTTATGATTCATGGTATTTTACACTTTATGGGGTACAAAGACAAAACAAAAAAAGAAAAAACTTTAATGAGAACAAAGGAAGACGAAAAGATTTTTATATTAAATACCTAAAAATCAAGCAGTTATACTTTGTTTCACGTGAAACAATAATGAGTTTACTTAACACAAAATATGATGTAATAGTTGTAGGTGGGGGTCATGCTGGAAGTGAAGCCGCCGCCGCAAGCGCTAATATGGGTGCTTCTACTCTATTAATTACAATGAGTCTTCAAAACATCGCTCAAATGAGCTGCAATCCTGCTATGGGAGGTATTGCGAAAGGTCAAATTATTAGAGAAATTGATGCGTTAGGGGGATATAGTGGTATAGTGACAGACAAAACAGCTATCCAGTTTAAAATGCTCAATAAGTCCAAGGGCCCGGCAATGTGGAGCCCCAGAGCCCAATCTGACAGAATGATGTTTGCTGAGTGTTGGAGGAATATGTTAGAGGGAACAAATAATTTAGATTTTTATCAAGATTCTGTTAACGGACTTCTTTTTGAAGGAAATAAAATCTCGGGCGTAAAGACTGCATTAGGCCTCCATATTAAGGCTAGATCTGTTATTGTAACTGCAGGAACGTTTCTAAACGGTCTAATACATATAGGTGAAAAAACTTTTGGAGGAGGTCGTGCCGGCGAAAGCTCTTCTACAGGAATTACCGAAGACCTTGTTTTAAAGGGGTTTGAGTCTGGAAGAATGAAAACAGGAACTCCTCCTAGAGTTGACGGAAGGTCTTTAGATTATTCTAAAATGGAAGAACAGCCTGGTGATAAAATAACAGAAACTTTTTCTTATTTAGATACAACGCCTTTAGAAAAACAAAGATCTTGCTATCTTACACACACAAATTCTAAAGTTCATGAAATATTAAAAGAAGGTTTTGATAGGTCACCGATGTTTACTGGTAGAATTCAGTCAACCGGTCCTCGCTATTGCCCATCAATTGAAGACAAAATAGATCGTTTTGCATCTAAAGATAGGCACCAAGTTTTTGTAGAACCTGAGGGCTGGAATACGGTAGAGATATATGTTAATGGTTTTTCCACATCGCTGCCAGAAGATATACAAGACAAAGCTATTAGGCACATCCCAGGTTTTCAAAATGTTAAGTTTTTCAGATATGGTTATGCTATAGAATATGATTACTTTCCACCAACTCAGCTTAAACATTCACTAGAAACTAAACTAATTGAGAATTTATTCTTTGCTGGCCAGATTAATGGAACCACTGGTTATGAGGAAGCCGCCGCTCAAGGCTTAATGGCAGGTGTAAATGCAGCGTTAAAAACTCAAGACAAAGAACCATTTACTCTAAAGAGAAGTGATGCATATATTGGTGTTTTAATAGACGATCTAATTACTAAAGGTACAGATGAACCTTATCGAATGTTTACTTCTAGAGCAGAATACCGAACACTTCTTAGGCAAGATAATGCAGATAGTAGATTAACACCTTTGGGTTATAAATTAGGTTTAGCCTCAAAAGAGCGCTTAGACAGAGTAACCGAAAAACAACAGAAAACAGCAAAGTTTATAAAGTTCTTAGAAAATACAAGCGTTACAAAAGAGCAAATAAATCCAATACTTGATCGTAAAGGACTATCAAAAATTAATCAATCAGTCAAGCTCTATAAGATCACCGCAAGGCCTCAATTAAACTTATCTGATTTTAAGGATTTGGCCTGCTTACAAGACTTTATACTTTCTGAAAACATCGGAAAAAAAATTATAGAACAAGTGGAGATTCATCTAAAATATTCCGGTTATATAGATAAAGAGAGGCTCAATGCAGATAAGTTAAATAGGTTAGAAAATGTAATCATCCCTCAGTCTTTCAATTATAAGAAGGTGAATTCTCTTTCTCATGAGGCTAAAGAAAAACTTAGTAAAATTCAACCAACAACCATTTCTCAAGCTAGTAGAATAAGCGGTGTTTCGCCAAGCGATATTTCTGTTTTATTGGTCTATATGGGTAGGTGATTTTTTAAAACACTCAAATGTTCCTCGTGGAACAATATAATATCTATGTCACAGAAAACAGACTTTTTCAAAAATTTAAAACCGTATTTAAATTGTAAAGATCATACTGTTTCAGGTGAGGATTATAGCGTTATGTTTAACGATGAGTACAAAATGTTGGTAACAAAGCCAGTTCCTAAAAACCTATCTAATTATTATAAGAGTGAGGATTATATTTCTCACACGGATTCTAAAAAAACTTTTTTTGATAAAGCATATCAAGCCGTAAAAAGCATCACACTTAAACGTAAATTACGATTAATTAATGATAGTTTGCGCCTTCAAAATAGTTTATCTAGACCAGAAAAAAATATTTTAGATGTTGGTGCCGGAACAGGAGAATTTTTAAAAGTTTGTAAAAATAATTCTTGGAACGTTTTTGGGACAGAACCAGACAATGACGCTAGAAATTTAGCTGCTGAAAAAGGAATTGTACTTGAGGAGGATGTATCAAAATTTTCAAACCAAAAATTTGAAATAATAACGCTTTGGCATGTTTTAGAACATGTAGAAAACTTGCCAGAGTTTATTTCAAACTTAAACAATATGCTTTCCGATTTCGGAAGATTGATCATTGCGGTACCTAATTTTAAGAGTGAAGACGCAAAGTATTATAAAGAGTTTTGGGCCGCTTTTGATGTTCCTAGACATTTGTGGCATTTTTCTCAGCAATCAATTCATCGTCTTTTTTTAAAGGAGCAGATGTTCGTCGAAAAGACAATTCCTATGAAATTTGATTCTTATTATGTTTCTCTCTTGAGCGAAAAATATAAAAACGGAAAGACAAACTTTGTGAGTGCTCTCTACAGAGGGTTCATCTCAAATTGGAAGGCAAGGGCTTCTTCTGAGTATTCCTCTTTGATTTATGTTATAAAAAAGCAAGAATAGCGACAACAACGCCTTTTAAGCAATCCTTTCACCTTTTTTAAGCAATACGTTATTTAAAAAAATAAAACTGTTTAAAACAGAAGTTTAAAGCGGTTTTACAATCAGGTTTTCCTATGCATTTTATTTATTGCATCAGTTTTAATTATGACATTAGAAAAACTCCAAAAAGGGTAATGATAAAATAGACTGCTAGCGTCATCGCTCCTGTATAATCTTTTGCCAAACGTTGGCCAATAAGTAAGAAAATTAAGGCAACAGCAGAAAGTTCTACTCCTATTAATGCAATTTCTTTGAGACCAGATGAGTAAATCTGATAAGTTCCGATGATCATTAAAATACCCGCAGCTATTTCAATGGTTAAAATAATAGCGAGTAACATAGGAACATTATTTCTTAAAGGAGAATCTTTAAAATGAGATTTTATAAATCCAATATTTCCTTTCCAGT
>ERZ807291.4395-NODE-4395-length-18734-cov-6.419509_pt1 | contig 18734 bp, 20 predicted proteins | sample MGYA00521257_ERZ807291 | MGnify/ENA primary metagenome ERZ807291 (study PRJEB31413, sample SAMN03169783) | marine metagenome | biome: Marine; feature: Water; material: Subsurface seawater | place: North Sea | collected 2011-04-28 | depth 1 m m ... | reverse complement strand
CACTCCACACAATAGAACATAGAGTGGTTTTGCAGTTTGAGCTTTCGCACGGACAAATTTAAAAACAAGAAAAAAAACCTTATAGTGATTAATACTATAAGGTTTTTATTAAATTCGTGATAGGCTAAGTAGATAAAAGAAAGCTTACCTGCACATTTTAAATTCCTTACGCTAGTAACTACAATGAAAAAAATCGCTTTAATAATAAGCTTGTTCTCCTTCACTTATGGATTTTCTCAAAGCTTACCTATCAATTTTGAATCCGACCTCACCACCTCAGACTTTGTCAGTTTTGATGGAGGTACTGCAGCCGTGGTCGCGAACCCACTATCTGCAGGAATCAACACGAGTGACTCCGTAGGTCGTATCATAAGAGATGGCGGACAGCCGTATGGAGGAGGAAAAGTCCTATTGGAAGATAATCTGGACTTTTCGGTATTGACCAAAATATCCATGAAAGTATATAGCACTGCTCCGGTAGGAACTATTGTAAAGTTCAAACTAGAAGGAACTGGTACCGCCGTGGACGTAAACGCACTCACCACAGTATCTGGAGAATGGGAAACCCTGGAATGGATATTTGTAGGTGTACCCAACGACCTGAATGAGATTGTATTTATGTTTGATTTTGGCAACATCGGTGACGGTTCAGCCACCTCTACCTTTTATTTTGATGATATAGCACAAGTAGCAGGACCACCAGCCCCTGTGCCTGCATCATTGCCAGTTGATTTTGAATCAGGCATAGTTAGTAGTGATTTTCTGAGTTTTGCAGGATCAGAAGCTACTGTCATTGCAAACCCTAAAATGCAAGGAACAAATACCAGTGCCACAGTTTGCCAGATTATTAGAAATGGCGGAGAGTTTTGGGCTGGAAGCAAGCTGTTTCTTTCTGATACTTTAGATTTTTCTACCCAATCAGTGATCTCCATGAAGGTATATACCACGGCTCCAGTAGGCACACGAATCAAATTAGAATTGGAAAGTTCGACCAGCAGAACAAACAAAGACTACTTAACCACCGTATCTGGAGAATGGGAAACGGTAAGTTGGAATTTTTATGGCCAACCTAAGGACTATCATCAACTGAGCTTTATGTTCGATTTTGGCACTATTGGCGATAGTTCTGCGACGTCTACTTTCCTATTTGACGATATTCAGCAAGTAGTAGGCCCAGCAATACCAGACCCTTTGCCTACAAGTCTTCCTATAGATTTTGAGGAAAGTGTAGTAACCACAGACTTTACCAATTTTAACGGTGCGATAACCTCAATCATACCGAATCCACAAATAGATTCAGATAATCCTAGTGCTACAGTTGCTCAGTTTATTAGAAGCGGTGGAGCTCCATGGGCACAGAGTAAACTTGTGCTAGACGAATTCATGAATTACGAAACGATGAGCTCTATCTCTATGAAAGTATATACCGATGCACCTGTAGGCACATTATTGAAATTTAAAATAGAAAGTACCGAGGCCGGTTTCGCTAACGAACGAAATGTCAATACTACCGTTGCGGGAGGATGGGCCACATACACTTGGGATTTTGCAGGAGACCCTCCCGTATACAATGTCCTCACCTTCATGCTCGGCTATGCTACGCCAAATGATGCTTCCGCGAATGCAACATTCTTGTTCGATGATATCAAGCAGGTTAAGAGTACCTTGAGCACTGGGAACAACACGCTATCCACTGTCGATAGGGTATACAGCTATCCGAATCCAGCAAAAAATCTATTAACGATTGCATCCGAGACTAAAATCCTTGAAAAAATAGCGCTATTCGACAATCTTGGAAATCAGCTTACCGAAGTTTATCCAGACAGTCAGAAAGCTACCCTAGATATCGCAAACTATGCTAGTGGCATTTATTTCGCAACGTTTACGACGCTTTCTGGGTCAACGGGCAATCTAAAGATCATCATCCAATAGAATGCTGAACAGCACATTGCGATACTTACTGTAGCTGGTGCTGTAACACATCCAATGAGGCGAGTTTACGAAACATTCTCTGCTCCTATTCGTTATTTTTACCATGCACATTACCCAAAAAGACGTACAAGCCATGGATCGCATCGAGCGACTAAACCTGATCAACTCACTCTCTGGCATCAAACCCGTAAATCTAATCGGTAGTATAGACGCGGATGGGAACGAGAATCTAGCCATATTTAGCTCCGTGGTGCATCTAGGAAGCAGCCCGGCCCTTTTCGGATTTATCCTAAGGCCTAGAGGTGAGGTACGCAGACACACCCACGAAAACATACTAGCTACGGGGGAGTACACTATCAACTTTGTGCATACTGACTTTATACAAGAAGCTCACTTCACGAGTATAAAAGTGGAAGAACATGTGAGTGAATTTGATATCAGCGGTCTTACTCCGGAGCATATTGCAGATTTTCGAGCACCGTTTGTACAGGAGAGCACTATCAAACTTGGGATGCGTTTCTTGCAAGAAGTACCTATAGCGGCAAATGGCACAAGTCTAATCATAGGAAAAGTAGAGCACATTCTACTCCCAGATGGGGCCATGGATGATGGAGGGCATTTTGATCTAGGAGCTCATAATGTAGCGGGTCTCAGCGGACTGAATACGTACTATTCACTGAAAAAGGAAGCGAGGTTTCCGTATGTGCGGGATGAGTTTACTATGGTAGACTTGGACTAAGTGACTATAAGCAATTTGTTTTATTTAATCATCTAAAAACGCTGACCCTCGGGTATACTTTAGATAATCACACAGATATCAAAAGTACGAGCACTTTATGCTAAAAATAGTACTTTAGATCAAACTGAGACTTGCACAGACATAAGCATTATCCAAGACTAGAGAAACGTAACTTCGTCACTCATGAAATTCTCAACTTTTAGGGCATTGACTTCATGCGACTATCGTGTTAACTAACAAAGAGCATTTGATAATATTGCTTAACACTTCAAGTCTTGAAGAGATTACAAACAGCAATTTACACGGAATATAATGGAAAACAGAGATAAAATATTTGACAATAACTTTGATTCACCTGAGTTTGAGATTTTACCACAAAAAGGTAATGAGTCGTCAGTATCTGGAGAACGATACATGGGCATTAGATACAAAAATTACATTTATCATAAAACTACAATCACACTTCCTCTTACTAATGATTATCTTGAGTATAGTCTTGCTAGCATCCGCCTGCACACATTCATCTTAGAAAATATATACGCCCAAGAACGGAGAGCCTAATCTACTGTTGCTCAATGGAAACTGGAAAGGGATCACCCATAGTGGAAACAGTGACTTTCAAACAGAAACGCAGTATTTAGTGGAATTAGAAATGAATGGAGAAACTGCTGGAGAATTAGATATTCTCTATTTCAAACCCATCAACCCAGATGGAAGTCTTAAAGAAGGTGGTTGGGTTGATAAGCTTTATATATCTAATGGGAATTTGTCCTATCTAACGAATGATTACAGCTTCTCTAAGTGGTCACAGCATGACTCGACCAATTTCAAGTGGTTTTTACTTGGCACAGATTTTTGGGATAATAAGATAGGTAATTACAAAAACTTTGTGAATTTCGAAAGAAACAATGATTCCCTGCATATCAGCACAGGCCAACTGGTTTTGGATGACAGTGCATTCAACATAAATTATTACATCCGATCCGGTAAACTTCAATAACCTAAATCCAGCACCACAACGAATAACATACATTCCTTTGGAATCTCCTCTCTGAACTTCCTTATGACTTCGCAATCTTTGGTTTACTCCACTGATTCTGCCAAACCCTTTCGCCGACGAAACCTCAGCTTACACCCCAGCTTGCCAAAGCTAATAATCTCTTTCTTCACTCTAAAAAAGGAAAAGACCGGTATATAAACAATAAAGTGCTTATTAAGAAAAGAAAGAAGGTCAAAAGAAGATTATAAACTACTTGCTTAAAGCCGTCAGAATAAGACCAAAAATTATGGGGTGCCCCCTTACAAAAGAAGTTAAGCGAAAAATACAAAACGAATAACTAGTCCAATAAAAGTGAACAATACAATAAGAACAGGATTTCTTGGATAATTCTCTAGAATCAATCAAAAATAACAAATCTAGATATCCTTTTACAAGCGAAGCAAGCACACTTAAAAGGGAGTCAGCTTTTATAGTTCACCATATTCATTTAACCTCAGAACCTCAATTATCTGATTATGATTAAATTTACCATTCCTCTAGATTTTAAACTATACTATTTTTAGGGAAGACTGCATACATTAATACTGCTTTCTGAAAGGTATCATCTTCCATTGTAAACTACGGTTTTCTAATGCATAATCTGGGTTAAATTTGCACTCGAATTAGTGGACTAATTCGCTAACACAATTATTCAATACCATGCACAGAACACATACTTGCGGAGAGCTAAGAGCAGAACACATAGGACAAACCGTAACCCTAAGCGGGTGGGTCCAGACACGCAGAGATTTTGGAGGGATGACCTTTATAGATCTGCGTGACAGATACGGTATCACTCAGCTCGGTTTTAATGAGGAGCAAGACAAAGAGCTAAACACTCGCGCTCGCTCACTTGGACGTGAATTTGTAGTAAAAGTGCACGGTGAAGTTATAGAGCGCAGTAACAAGAATGACAAAATACCTACTGGAAACATTGAGATAAAAGTAACTGCCTTTAAAGTGCTTAATGCATCACTTACTCCACCGTTTACCATCGAGAATGATACCGATGGGGGTGAAGAGATTCGCCTAAAATATCGCTACCTCGATTTACGTAGAAATCCAATACAAGAAAAACTAGTCCTCCGCAGTAAGCTAAATAAAGCGGTACGTGACTACCTGAATGATGCTGATTTTATAGATGTAGAGACTCCCTATCTGATAAAATCTACTCCAGAAGGTGCACGCGATTTTGTAGTACCCAGTAGAATGAACGAAGGGCAGTATTATGCACTTCCTCAAAGCCCACAGACGTTTAAGCAGCTGCTTATGGTAAGTGGTCTAGACAAGTATTACCAAATCGTAAAATGCTTCAGAGATGAGGATTTTAGAGCTGATAGACAGCCAGAGTTTACGCAGATCGACTGTGAGATGTCCTTCGTAGAGCGTGATGACGTATTGGATACTTTCGAAGGAATGATACGTTCTGTATTCAAAAGTGTAAAAGACCTAGAACTTGGTGATATCCCAAAACTAACCTACGACGAAGCCATGAGACGCTTCGGTAGCGATAAGCCTGATATGCGTTTCGGAATGGAACTGGTAGACTTAGATGACGTGGCAAAAGGCAACGGTTTTGGTGTATTTGACAATGCAGGTAGCGTAGTAGCCATCAATGTCACCGGTGGGAATAAGTATACACGTAAAGAGCTGGATGCATTTACGGATTGGGTAAAGCGCCCACAGATAGGAGCTCTGGGACTCATCTACTGCCGCGTAAATGAAGACGGCAGCTACAAATCTTCTGTAGACAAATTTTTTGACCAAGAGAAACTAGCACAATGGGCTGAAAAGTCTGACAGTAAGGCCAACGACCTGATACTCGTACTCAGCGGTGAAACCGAAAAAGTACGCAAGCAAATGAACGAGCTGAGACTGCATATTGGTGACCTCGAAGGGCTACGACCTAAAGATAAATTTGCAGCCTGCTGGGTGGTAGACTTCCCACTCGTAGAGTACGATGAAGAGAGTGATAAATGGCATGCTATGCATCATCCATTTACCTCACCTATCCCTGCTGACAGAGACAAAATGGAAACAGATCCTGGCACTGTAAAAGCGAATGCCTATGACATGGCCATCAATGGCATGGAAGTAGGCGGTGGAAGTATCCGTATACATGACAAGACGCTACAGAAACGTATGTTTGATCTTCTTGGATTCACTCCAGAAGAAGCTCAGGAACAGTTTGGCTTCTTGATGAATGCCTTTGAATATGGAGCACCTCCGCACGGTGGCATTGCTTTTGGGTTAGACCGGCTTGCTGCTATACTAACTGGAACAGACTCTATTCGTGATGTAATAGCCTTTCCGAAGAACAATATGGGACGTGATATTATGATTGATGCTCCTGCACCGCTAAATGCAGACCAGAAGAAAGAACTGGGAATGCCTTAGTCTAACCTGCTTGCGTTAAACATAGCTTCTTGATACGTATTGGAGCAATCCGCCAACATAGAAGTCATTCGTTTTGCGCCCTCTTTGTCTTCTCCTGCATTTATGAGCAAGTATTCGGTCTTTGTAAATTCCTTCAGAATGATCTCAGTAGTGCATGAGCAAAACTCCTTTCTCTCAGAGGGATAAAGTACCGTCATTCCTCCTCCATCGTCGAGGCAGTTTACTATCATAGTCTCGGCATCACCTTCCTTCCATACGATATCCTTAGTTTGATAATTGTAAATAAGTTTAACCGCTATGAGCACGACTACTAATGCCATTACTCCTACTGCTATATATTTTTGCCACTTATTGGTCATTGTCTAATACTTTATGCAATATTATTCATTCTAAGCATATTTCATTTTCTTTGAGGGTAATAAAGTTCAGATGCAAATAAAAGCCGATAACCCAGACCACTATGTTTCACAAATACCTGAAGAAAGACAGGCGATTTTCAATGAACTCCGCAGAGTCATAAAAGACAATATGCCAGCAGAGTTAGAAGAATGCATAAGCTACAATATGATAGGCTATGTAGTACCTAAGTCTGTATATCCTGCAGGCTATCACTGCTCTCCAGAACTTCCACTACCCTTCGTAAGCTTAGCTTCCCAAAAAAATAATATCTCCTTTTATCACATGGGGATGTACGCTAGCAAGGAACTAACCACTTGGTTTACAGAAGAATATGCCAAACGAACACGATTCAAACTAGACATGGGTAAAAGTTGCGTCCGTTTCAAACGAATGGATGATATTCCCGTAGACCTCATAGGTGAGCTCATGACTAAGATGACGACACAAGAATGGATAGCTATGTATGAGAAAGCTTACATTCCCAACTAAGCCATATATTGTCGCATATAAACCGTTTTAATACCCCTATCATTTCGTTAAAAAAATAAACCGTAACGCTGCTATGCTTGATTTTTTTGCCTCATTCTAGTGAAATTAATTTCAGCTTATTTATACGTCAATATATAACTCAATTGGTATACCAACTAAGCAAGTACTCCTATTTACCAGCTAAAAACTCGACCAACTTATCTATGGCCAAGCCTCTGTGGCTAATTGTAGATTTTTCATCCATCGTCATTTCTGCGAAAGTACGGTCATATCCATTTGGCCTAAAAATAGGGTCATACCCAAAACCTTTCTCTCCACTTTTAGCTGTTGTAATTTCACCTTCGCATACCCCCTCAAAAAAATACTCCTTACCTTCCCAAATAAGCGCTACCACAGTTCTAAATCGAGCTTTACTATTGGTTTCTCCTTTCAAATTATGGAGCAGTAAATTCATATTGTCCTCACTTATTTTTTGCTCACCTGCATAACGAGCAGAGTATACTCCCGGGGCTCCATTTAGCGCCTCTACCTCTAGCCCCGTATCATCAGCAAAGCAGTTTTTGCCGGTTTTCTCAAACACTTGTCTGACCTTTTGCAGTGCATTCGCATCTAACGTATCTCCAGTCTCTAACAGTTCGTTGGGGAAGGCCTTAGCATCCAATCCCTCGATAGTGTGCTCAGGTAACTTAGCTCTTATTTCAGCTATTTTATTGGCGTTTTGAGAAGCAAATATGATGTTCATTATCGGCAAATATAGGCCCAGTAGGAACACGACCTCAATTACAGGTCAGCAGATGAGTTCCTACAAAAAAAATCATCATCTTTGCCCCCTTATCGAACCACAAACTCAAATATCCTCTAAACCACTCGCTGAGCGTGTGCGTCCTACTTCACTGGACGAGGTCGTAGGCCAACAACACATTATAGGACCCGGCAAGCCTTTGCGGAAAGCCTTAGACGCTGGAGCTATGTACTCGTGTATTTTTTGGGGACCTCCTGGAGTAGGTAAGACTACGTTGGCGCAGATTTTTTCTCATGTGCTCAATAAGCCCTTCTTCCAACTTAGCGCTATCAGTGCAGGTGTAAAAGATATCCGCGAGACCATAGAGAAAGCCAAGAAAACAAAGTTTATGGGCAGCGGCGGGAGTGCTATACTGTTCATAGATGAAATACATCGATTCAATAAAGGACAGCAAGATGCACTATTAGGTGCGGTAGAGCAAGGCATCATCACCTTAGTGGGCGCCACTACAGAGAATCCTAGTTTTGAAGTGAATGCCGCACTGCTCTCTCGGTGCGAAGTTTTTGTACTCAAACCGCTAGAACTAGCAGACTTGAAGGATTTAGTACATCAAGCGTGTGAGCGTGATGCTTTTCTCAAATCCAAAAAAATAAAAATAAAAGAATGGGACGCACTGATCCAAGTCAGTGGTGGCGATGGACGAAAACTACTGAATGCCTTAGAAATTATCGTAAACTTTAGTGATACCAAGACCGTCACCATTACCGATAAACTGGTCACCGAAGCAGTACAGAAAAAGCTCGCCATGTTTGATAAAGGCGGTGAGCAGCACTATGACATTGCTTCAGCATTTATAAAAAGTATCCGTGGCAGCGATCCCAATGCAGCGGTATACTACCTAGCTAGACTTATAGAAGGCGGTGAAGACCCTAAATTCATCGCACGTAGATTGATCATCTCTGCTAGTGAAGACATAGGCATGGCTAACCCCAATGCATTGTTGCTCGCCAACACCGGTTTTGATGCGGTGAATAATGTGGGTTATCCAGAATGTAGGATAATTCTATCTCAGGTTACGATATATTTAGCTACTAGTCCTAAAAGCAATGCCAGTTATATGGCGATAGGAAAAGCTCAAGCTCACGTGAAGGAAACAGGAGATTTATCCGTCCCGCTATCGCTTAGAAATGCTCCTACTAAACTCATGAAGGAGCTCGATTACGGTAAAGGGTACAAGTACTCACACGACTTTCCAAATAATTTTGCAGAACAAGAATTTATGCCTGCTGAAATAGCGAACGCTACCTACTACGAACCGGGAAATAATGGTGCTGAGATAAAAATCAGAGAAAGACTAAAAGCCCTATGGAAGGACAAGTATGGGTATTAAGTCTACTCAAGCAAATTGATAGATAGTTTCTCTATTCGTTGCTCCGTCGCTTCCAGTACTTTTATCTCAAAGTTGTCAATCACAAAAATATCTCCCACACTCGGTATCTCCTCTAAATTAGCAATTACAAATCCTCCAAGAGTTTCATAATCCCCTTCTGGAATCTTCAGATCATACTTTTCATTTACGTGGTCTACTTCCAGCTTAGCCGCTAAGGTATACACTCCGTTTTCGGAGACGAGTTCGTCTTCTTCCACTTCATCATGCTCATCCTCTATCTCACCAAAAATTTCCTCCATGATGTCCTCCACGGTAATTACTCCCGCAGTACCACCGTACTCATCTACTACTAAAGCGATACTCTTTTGTGTAAATGAAAACTCATTGAGCATATCATTCGCACTTCTAGCCTCATTAGTAATCAGTATAGGTATCAGAATCGATTTTATCGTTTGCGGTTTTTTGTGCAAGTCAAGGTGATGTGCATACCCAATAATATTGTCTACATTTTCTTTGTATACTAATATTTTGGAGTGCTGCGACTCAATGAAGAGTTTCTCTAACTCTTTAATAGTACTCTCAATATCAATAGCCGTGACTTCAGTACGTGGGACTAAACAATCACGTACTTTTACGTTGCCAAAATCCAACGCATTTTTAAGTATATCCGTGTCTACCTCCTGCTCCTCACCCTCGCTATTGCCGTGTGCAGACTGAGATATAAAGTGGTCTAAATCTACCTTGCCAAAAACTGGGGTCTCCTCTGAGAATCCTCCTCCTAGCAAGCGATTAAGGATAATATTACTTAGCCAAATCACAAATTTAACAATGGGCCAAAGCAGCACATAAAATACTTGAAACGGGTAAATAAGCACACTTAAAATCCCACTTGGATTTAGTCTAAAAAGAGCTTTAGGCAGGAACTCCGCAGTAATTAGTACAATGACCGTAGATACAATCGTCGCGCTTAACAATGCTAAAAGCGCCGTATTCTCTATGTACGGAGAATACATTAGCTCAAACCGAGGTCTAAAAATCTCCTCCATGGTGATACCGTATACGACTAGAGCAATATTATTACCTACTAGAATGGTACTGATAAACTTACTAGGTGACTTGATATAGCTGGAGCACATTTTAGCCCAGTGTTTTCCCTGATTACTTTTAAGCTCTATACGAAGCTTATTGGCCGAAATAAAAGCTATTTCTAAGCCAGAGAAAAAGGCTGACAGAATCAGCGTGAGCAATACAAGTAAAATCGGTGACATCTATATCCAGTACAAAAATACCACATAAACTGCAATCTAAAGATAGTACCTCAAACGATTGCTTCAGACCGCCTAATCACTTATCACTTTTTCCTATCTTCGTTGCATCAATCAAAAATGAATTCTGCAGACCAATTCAAAACAGAAATAACCGAAGGGTACGCTTTCAAAGGAGATAGTATTTTACTAGGAGGCGCTATGCTCAATGGTGAATCCATACCAGGAGCTCAGATAAAAGCACCGCTTAAAACCTTTAACAGACACGGATTAATAGCAGGTGCTACAGGTACGGGGAAAACGAAAACATTGCAAAATTTAGCGGAGAGACTTTCTGAGAAGGGAGTACCTGTACTTTTAATGGACATAAAAGGAGACCTATCTGGCCTTACCCAAGCTGGTGGAGGACATCCAAAAATAGATGAACGTCACTCTAAAATTGGAAGTCCATGGGCAAGTCAAGCCTACCCATGTGAGCTACTGACGATTTCCGATCAGGAAGGAACTAGAATGCGCGCTACGATTTCAGAATTTGGCCCAGTGCTCTTGTCTAAAATACTCGAACTAAATGACTTACAGAGCGGTATCGTATCTATCATCTTTAAGTATTGTGATGATAAAGGACTGCCATTGCTAGACATTAAAGACTTCCGGAAAGTACTTCAATATATTAGTAACGATGGAAAAGAAGAAATAGAAGAACACTACGGCAGAGTAAGTCCTAGCTCTACAGGTGCTATTATGCGCGCGCTTATTACCATAGAAGAACAAGGAGCAGATGTATTTTTCGGAGAAACAAGTTTTGATGTGGATGACCTCACTCGGATAGATGAAAACGGAATGGGATATATCAATATCCTCAGACTGGATGATATTCAAAGTAAGCCTAAGCTATTCTCTACGTTTATGCTCTGCCTACTCGCTGAGATCTATTCTACGTTCCCAGAGCAGGGAGATAGTGGCAGACCAGAGCTCGTCATTTTCATAGATGAAGCGCATTTGATTTTTGAGGAAGCTAGTAAAGCCCTCCTCAGCCAAATAGAAACTATCGTAAAATTAATCCGTAGTAAGGGAGTCGGAATATTTTTCGTCACTCAAAATCCTGCGGATGTGCCAGAAGATGTGCTCTCACAACTGGGCATGAAGGTACAGCATGCCCTTAGAGCATTTACCGCTAAAGACAGAAAAGCCATAAAACTTACTGCCGAAAACTACCCATTGACAGATCACTACGATGTAGATGAATTACTCACTAGTTTAGGTATAGGTGAAGCAATAGTTACCGTGCTCAATGAAAAAGGAATCCCTACTCCACTAGCACACACCTTACTTACTGCTCCTAGCTCACGTATGGATATTATCTCTGAGACGGAAAAACATGCAGTAATGGCTAAGTCTACCATTATGAAAAAGTACAACGAGCATATAGACAGAGAAAGTGCCTATGAAATGCTCAATAAAAAGCTTGATGCTGCCGAAGAAAAAGCGGCTGCAGAAAAAGAGGTGACTCCACAGACGAAAACCTCTAGAAGAACTAGTACTCGCGAAGAGAAATCTACACTCGAAAAAGCGTTGAATAGTTCTGTAGGACGAACAGTAGTTCGAGAAATAACACGGGGAATTCTAGGTGTATTAGGAATCTCAAGTAGAAGAAGTAAAAAAGGATTATTTGGATTTTAAGATATGAGAAAAACAACCATTGCTATACTCATAGCAATCACCACTTTCACAGCTTGCGAAGAGGACGAAGGTCAACCCTCCTATGAAGTACTTGAAATCTCTACTGATTTCGGTGAAATGTACCTTTCGCTGTATGATGAGACTCCCCTTCATCAAGCAAATTTTGATAGTCTGACGCGTGCTGGATTTTATGACAGTACAGAGTTCCACAGATGTGTAACTGATTTTGTCATACAAGGGGGCAGCCCTACAAGTAAGGACGACAACAGATTCAATGATGGCAGTGGAGGACCCGGATATACAGTACCTGCAGAGATAGACTCCAGTAAGTTCAAGCACTTTTATGGAGCACTAGCTGCGGCTCGCACTGGCAATATGGCCAATCCAGAAAGGCGATCTAGTGGTTCGCAATTTTATATAGTAACCGACCCAGATGGAGCGCACTTCTTAGATGGAGAATACACCACTTTTGGCAGAGTATTAGCCGGTATGGACGTAGCCAAAGAAATAGAAGCACAGCCAAAAAATGGAAATAACCTTCCAAACGAACGCATAAAAATGTACGTCAGGTATGTTCAGCTAAATCAAGCGCAGTTAGACGAAAAAGGAATTGTTTTACCCTAGTAGTTTTACCCATGAAAATAAGAATCAAAGACAACACTGTCCGCTACAGACTTGCTCAAGATGAGGTCACCAACTTAGTAAAAAACGGTGCTACCTGGAGTAAGTGTCAGTTTGGAAAAGGAGAACTCATCTATGGTATTGTAGCAACAGACAATGATGCCATTTCTTGTTCTTTTGACGGGAATAAGATTACGACCAAAGTCCCTAAACCACTGTTAGTCAATTGGGATACCGATGAACGCGTAGGTTTTGATGAAAAAACCGATGACTTATATCTGCTCATAGAAAAAGACTGGCAATGCCTGAAGCCTCGTGCCAATGAGGATGAGTCTGACCTTTACGTGAACCCACAGGCATAAATTACACATCGTAACAGCCCTGCAGAGCAATACATACATGGACGAAGGACTTCACCCTATAAAAATCAACAGAATCCAAGGCAACGAGAATCGTGAGGTGGAGGATGTAGTGGCAGTAGAAGCTCCGCTAGAGATTCAGATACAGCACTTTACCGAAGACAAGCCCACAGCCATATCCGTGACCATGCGCACCCCTGGAGATGATGAGGAATTGGCCCTAGGATTTCTATTTACCGAAGGGCTGCTTCGGGATTACTCTCAAGTAAAAGCGGTAAAATACCACGGAGAAAATATCGTAAAAGTCTATCTACAAGAAGGAGTAACAGTGGAGTTACAATCCGTAGAACGAAACTTCTATACCACGAGTAGCTGCGGTGTATGCGGCAAGGCAAGCATAGAAGCCATTACGACCAAAACTCAATATAAAATAGACCACAAAGCCGAGCTGAAAGACGAAGTACTTTTCACCTTGAAAGCAACGTTAGCAGAGCAGCAGTCACTCTTTAGTGCCACCGGAGGAATACACGCCGCAGCTTTATTTAGCGAGGAAGGTAGCTTAATGCTAATGCACGAAGACGTAGGAAGACACAACGCTTTAGATAAGTTAATTGGACAAGCTTTTCGCAGAAACCAACTTCCTCTCCCAAAAAGTATCTTGCTCCTCAGTGGCAGAGCAAGTTTCGAATTGATTCAAAAAGCAAGGATGGCAGGAATTGGGACTATTGTTTCTGTAGGAGCACCAAGCAGCTTGGCTGTAGAACTAGCTGGAAAAAATGGGCAGACCTTGATTGGCTTTTTGAAGGAAGCAAGTTATAATCGGTATGCGTAGATTAGTAGAGTTTTTCTTATCTTTGAAAATATGAGCACACTGAAAAAACAAATGGATTTAATAAAACGGATCCCCCTCATAGATAATGAATCTATTTTGGACGCTATTTATGATCTCATTAATACTAACGAAACAGATATTGTGCAATTTACGAAGGAAGAAGAAGAGCAGGTCTTAAGAGCCCTTGACCAAGTAAAAAATGGCCAAGTAGTTTCAAATGAAGAGGGCAACAGAGAAATTCAAAAATGGCTCTAAAGGTTGTATGGTCTGAAGAGGCTATACAAAACCGCAAAGACCTTTTCGAATACTGGAATCAACGAAATAAGTCTAGAGTATTTAGTCAAAAGCTTTTCAACCTTTTTGAGGATAACTTAGCTAAACTTTCTCGAAATCCAATAGTCGGTCGACCTACATCAATAGACAACGTTAGAGCAATTAGAGTTAATAATTACAGACTTGTTTATGCTTTTGATAAAGAAAGACTAACCCTCTTAACCATTCAAGACCTTCGTCAAGAGGAACTAAAGCCTTAACGTATGTTTACACGAAAAAATAAAGAACAGACAAACCTTGATTGGCTTTTTAAAAGAGAGTAGTTACAACCTTTATTCTTAAAATATTATTTTAGCAATCCTTATGGGAGAAATCCAAAAAATAGAAATCGAAAACTTTGACTTTACCGGTCTTATACTCAAAGAGCCAAAGGAGAAAGCAGTTGGGTTACCAGCTATTATATCATCGGTAAAGCAAGCAGCTAAGTATATGGACCCAATAGATGCGTTCAAGCTTAGTCTAAAGATCAATCAAAAAGGAGGTTTTGACTGTCCTGGATGTGCATGGCCAGATCCAGATGACGATCGCTCTGCACTCGGGGAATACTGCGAAAATGGCATGAAAGCCATAGCAGAAGAAGCGACCAAGATGTCTGTAACGAGAGGTTTTTTTGCTGAGCATTCAGTGGCTGATATTTCTAAGTTTTCTGATTTTAAAATGGGAAAACTGGGCAGACTTACCGAACCTATGGTGCTGCGAGCAGATGCTACTCACTACGAGCCCATTTCTTGGGAAGACGCTTTTAAACTCATAGCCACAGAACTCAACGCTCTAGATTCGCCAGACGAAGCCATCTTCTATACGAGCGGACGTACCAGCAATGAAGCCGCCTACCTCTACCAACTTTTTATACGAGCTTATGGCACCAATAATCTGCCCGACTGCTCCAATATGTGCCACGAGAGTAGTGGGGTTGCCTTATCGCACACAGTTGGCATAGGTAAAGGATCTGTTACGCTAAATGACTTGCACGAAGCAGAGGTGATAATGATAATGGGGCAAAACCCAGGAACCAATCACCCGCGGATGCTAGCTGCTCTGGAAAAGTGCAAGAACAATGGAGGAAAGATAATCACCGTAAATCCGCTCCCAGAAGCAGGATTAATCAACTTTACCGACCCACAGTCTCCTATCAAAATGCTACAAGGCGGAACTTCTCTTACAGACATCTTTGCTCCAGTTAAGGTGAATGGGGATGTAGCATTCCTAAAAGCCATAATGCTCAAGCTCGTAGCCATGGAAGATGCCAATCCTGAAAAAGTACTGGATTGGAAATTTATAAAAGAACATACCCACGGCTTTGAGACTTTCTTAGCTGACCTTCGTAAAGAAGATATTCGACATGCTGTTTCTGAAAGTGGAGTAGAAGAATCCATCATCACCGAAGTAGCCAATATGATGGCTTCCAATGAGAAGATCATCATCTGCTGGGCGATGGGTCTAACCCAACAAAAGAATGGAGTAGGAAACATACAAGAAGTAGTAAATCTGCTGCTCATGCGCGGAGCTATAGGTAAACCTGGAGCAGGCACATGTCCTGTTCGTGGCCACTCCAACGTACAAGGTGACCGAACCATGGGTATATGGGAATCACCAAAAGATGTATTCTTGGATAAACTAGAAGAAGTACATGGCATTAAAGCACCACGAGAACATGGACTCCACGTAGTTTCGGCCATAGAAGCAATGAAGGCAGGCACAGGCAAGGTCTTCTTTGCTATGGGTGGAAACTTCTTGAGTGCAACTCCTGATACTCACTACACAGCAGAGGCTTTACAAAACACCAACCTAACAGCACACGTGAGTACGAAACTAAATCGTTCTCACCTAGTAACAGGCAAGCAAGCGCTAATTCTTCCATGCCTTGGTCGTACCGATAAAGATGTGCAAGCAGGCGGCGAGCAATTTGTAAGCTGTGAAAACAGTATGGGCGTAGTGCAGAGTTCTCAAGGCATACTCACTCCACCGAGCAAACTCCTAAAAAGTGAGGTGGCTATAGTCGCAGAAATGGCACAAGCTACGCTACCAAATGCTGGAATTAATTGGAATGAGTTTGCAGCAGATTACGACAAAATACGCGATGCCATAGCAAAGACTATTCCTGGTTTTGAAAACTACAACGAACGAGTGCGTACATCAGGAGGATTTTACTTGCCAAACGGAGCAAGAGTACGCCAATGGAATACCGAGACAGGCAAAGCAAACTTCACTTCCAACGAAATACCGCACAATGAACTGAAGGATGGCGAATACATCATGATGACCCTGCGTAGCCACGATCAATACAACACTACATTGTACGGCCTAGATGACCGCTACAGGGGCATTTACAATGAACGACGTATCGTAATGATGAACCCTAACGACATGAGAGCTAGAGGGTGGAAAGAGAAGCAAGTCGTAGATTTATTCAGTGAATTCAATGGCGTGAAAAGAGAAGCCCTTAAATTTTTGATAGTATCCTACCCTATCCCAGAAGGGAATGTAGCTACGTATTTCCCAGAGACCAATCCGCTGGTACCTATAGATTCGTATGCAGACAAAAGTCATACGCCTACAAGTAAGTTGGTGAAAATTACGATAAAATCCGTATCTTGAACCCAATTATGGGCACAAAAAGCAGAAAAAAGAACAACGTAAACAGAAAGCGTAATATTTACATCCTCGGGATTGGAATGGGACTTTTGATAGGTGTGGTATTTGGTATGGCTAGCGGAAGTTGGATAGCAAGTATCCTTGTATGTGGCCTGCTAGGCTACGGTATGGGCTATGCGATAGAAAAAACAATAAGCGGTTAGCATTGAGTGATTTAGTAGGCATAGTCCTAATGGGCGGTAAAAGCTCACGCATGGGCACAGACAAATCGCAGCTTTTATTCAGTCTTCGGTACAATTCTGATGACGGCAGAATCACTCAGATTGACCCGGAATCAACTAACAGCGAGGTTCTCAGTTCGAGTTTTCTTCCACCAAAAGAGAAGAATGCACCGATAACCTTAACCGAACTCGCACATACCAAACTAAAATGCTACGTAGACGAAGTCTACTTCTCCATAAACAAAAATCAAGAAGACCTTGGTTTAAAAAACACCATCTTAGATGAGTACGAAGTAGAAGGACCTCTGTCTGGAATCATCTCAGCTTTGAGAGCCACCAAGCGCGCCATACTCGTACTAGGAGTAGATATGCCTCTCATTACCGAGCAAAGCATCAAAAACCTGATAAAACACCGCAACTGGGACTTGCTTACGACCACCTACTACCAAGAAGAAACAAATACATGGGAACCCATGCTTAGCATCTGGGAATACGAGACCTTACCATGCCTAGAAGAGTACTTTGAAAGCGGTGGAAGATCTATCCAAAAGTTCCTTAATCAATACGGGAATCAACGTGTACCTATCATCAACAAAAGCGAGTTCATTAATGTGAATACGATGGAGGAGTATAAAAACTTAAGTCTAAGTTAAATTTTAAGTCTATAAAAAAATGCCAATTACCACCGTTTATGACAAAGATGGAATAGAATTCTCTGAAACTTAACTGTATGAAAGACTCTCAATTCCAACAATTAATAGAATAGAAGTAATAGATAGTACGGGTAGAGTATATCTAAACTGTAATGTAAAAGAATATAAAATGTTCATTGATGATAAAGATGACAGATAATACCTAGACGTCCTAAAACCTGTACTTCTTTTAAACTTAAACTTAAACTTAGACTTAAACTTGACTACGGCAACATCTCACTCGCTACTATCTGGAAGCTCTTGATCCCGTAATGAGCAATGATATCCTTCACCAAATTAGTACGTACTACTAGCAATAAATTTTTATCGTCATTAGACTCATAGTTATCTATGATATACTTGGCAGCATGGTGTACTCCCTCTCCTTTCAGTTCTAGTTTACCCAGTTCATCTAAAACCAAAAACTCAAAGTCATATTCGTCAAAAGTATTAATGAGAATATAATTGGCTATTTTAAAAGAATCTGCTAAGAAATGAAACCTCCCGACTGAGATGGTGTTATCACTTTTCTCTGCCACTTCTAGAGGGAAGCTCTCTTCTGTCTCAATATTGTGCAGATACTTTCGTTCCTCTTCATCATCAGGGCATAGTATTCCTTTAACGCTATCCCACGTAGGGACCCACTCTTTTAATGCGCTAGTTTTACCTGAGCGTATATCACCTGCTAAGATGTAAATCATTATTCTTCTATTTTGAGATGGATGCTATAGAGTATAGTGTCACCCATAAAATTACGAAGCTTGTTAAGCCCACGCTCATCTTTATTTTCCTGCCAAGCCAGTTTGGTCACTTTTCTCAAGTACGGCAAAAGCGTAAGTGTTTCATCTACTTCTTCTTGCATCTTATGCTTTTTGGTTTCTAAGAAACGTTTGAAGTACTTTTTAAATATAGGAGCTAAAACGTAGTACCACAACAACAGAATGCCCGCACTTCTTAAGAAGATGTAGAGCCAATTTTTCCAAACCTCATCGCCTTCATTTACGAAGAA
>ERZ807291.4388-NODE-4388-length-18744-cov-5.611162_pt1 | contig 18744 bp, 15 predicted proteins | sample MGYA00521257_ERZ807291 | MGnify/ENA primary metagenome ERZ807291 (study PRJEB31413, sample SAMN03169783) | marine metagenome | biome: Marine; feature: Water; material: Subsurface seawater | place: North Sea | collected 2011-04-28 | depth 1 m m ... | reverse complement strand
GTCTAAGTTTAAGTCTAAGTTTTGTCGGAGACAAAACCTTAATGACCTTTCTTACAAAGTATAGAGGATTCAAATGCCCAGTCCCTTTTAACGGCTAACGTGAAATGAGTAGTGTAGACACCTTAGTGTTAAAGTAGTCTACAAATCTCTAGGGAGCAAATACCCTTGGTATGGAGTCACATGCTCACAGATGATGGGATTTATCTTGGCATATTTCACAGCAGTACGCCTATTGTTAAGCTTGATGAGTTGATCCGTTTCCACATCCAATCGCTTAAAGTATACCTGTCCATCCACCGTGTACTTTACTACCGTGAATCCGTACAGCGAGGCCTTGTAATCTATAGTGGCTAGCGCGTAGTCGTAGTGGTTTTTTAGGTGGTAGTATTCCCTATACTCATTGAGACCACTTATAGCGGCTAGAGATAGGATAAAACCCAGTACCAGTGAATATCCAATACGCGCCTCAAAATTAAAATCGATGTTGGTTTGTAGGGACTTGATGATGTACTTGGTATAGACCTCACTAGCGGCAAAGGTCATTCCGATAAACAGCAATCCTATGCCCACTATCACCAGTGTGCGATCAAAGCTTCCGTAGTGAAAAAAGTAGTGGCTATAGATGAGCTGCATACTCCAGAGTATCAGCAGCACGATGCCTATGTTTCGGTAAGGTTGAGGGAGCACCTTCAGGCTGCGCTCATAGTTGTATTTAATCTTGCGTTTACGCTCTAGTTTCGCCTTTTTTATCTTCGCACGCAGATCTGATCGAGTGGTTTTCTTTTTGGTGCTAGGAGTGGTCCGTGTACCAGACAGGCGCTGTATCTCTAAGAGGTAGGCGAGTTTTAGTTTTCGGTCGTAGGTATCTTTGGCTTCTTCTGAGCACGTGTGATCTTTTGCTACATTCAGTAAGCGCGTCATTTCCTCCGCATCGGGACTTTCGCTTACATCGGGATGGTATACTTTAATCAGTTTTTTATAGGCATCCTTAGCGTCTGATACGCTAGCGTATGTCTCTATACCGAGTATTTTATAGTAATTGATCACGGATTGTAGTTAACCTAAACAGTTTAAAAGTATTTTTGGCCCCAAGGTTGCTAAATTAAGTTTAGTAACGGAAATTAAAAACGTCATTTTTCGTTGGAATAGTACAATGCGGTTTCTCTTAAGCATAATCATATCTCTGATAGCAATGCAGATGTATAGTCAGCAGGTCAGTCAGCGTGACATGGATTTTGGCAAAGTGAAGCTATGGAACAATCCTAGTTTTGAGGTGCAATACACCAACACCAGTGGACGCACACAGCTGTTTTTACCTATACGGTATAGCCCAGAGGTGGGAGTACGTGCCGCTCAGCAGAAGCTTGCTCATGGGGAGAGTACTACGCTTACTCTAACGTATTATACCGAGGACTTTGGGCGGTTTAGTAAGTCGGTAGCAGTCTATGTTAGAACACAGGATAATCCTATTACCTTTGAGTTAAAAGGGTATATCCTGAGTTTTCATCCAGATGCCTTCACGGTATGCCCTTCCGTAGAACCCGCAGATCAGCCAGCAGATAGAGGGTTTATACACACCATAAAAGTAGTGGATGCTTCCACTCGGTTACCACTAAAAGATTTTCAGATTGAGATAGTGACACGGTCCAGTAAAGAGAGTCTCTTCAGTGATAACTCTACCATTCAGCTGAGAAGGGATGTCCCGGGGTTTTATACCTTCAACGTAGATAAAGAGCACTACGAGATACAAAACGTAGATAAATATGTGAATAGAAGCTCCGTGGAAACGGTGATAGCCCTGGTTCCTGAAGAGGTAGTTAGTGACGAAAATACCGAGAACTTTGATTGGGATCCTGAGGATTCGGCTGAGCAAGTGATAGACATAGAGGAGCCGAATTTAGCACAGACAGAAAATGACAACGTACCTGTAGTAGAAGATTCACTGGATACGAATACTATAGAAGAGCAGGTAGATGAAGAAGTAGAGCGGTCTATGACTACAGAAGTAGCAGACACTGCGGACTATGACCAGAATGGTACCCTGAGTGAGAATAAATACGTTTTCAATCACATTATTTTTCTCATAGATGTGTCGAGCAGTATGAAGAAGGCGGATAAGCTTCCTCTTCTAAAGCAGAGCATGCTGCAGATGATTCAGGTGCTACGGCCAGAGGACAAGGTCAGCATTATTACCTATGGTACTACCGCCAATGTACAGGTAGAGGCTGTTTCAGGAGCAGATAAAGCACAGCTGACGAGTATCATTTACGCCTTGGTAGCACGAGGTCAGTCTTACGGTGCAGACGGAGTAGACATGGCCTATGATTTAGCTAAAGCCAATGCTATAGTGGGCGGGAATAATGAGATCATACTGGCTAGTGATGGCGTATTCAACTCCAGGAATTTCAAAGAACACAAGTTATATACGAAGTCCATGGTGCAGCACCGTTTGTATTCGATACGGTTGTCTACCATTGGTTTTGGAAATGCCAGTAAGGCGCTCAAGTTCTTGGAAACACTGGCAGATAGAGGCGAAGGAAGTTTTCTGAGAATCACCTCAGATGTAGATGCGGAGTCTGCGCTCATAGAGAATTTGATGAAACATTCGATTCGGTAGTATAGGGTACTGCTTTTTTCAATAATTTTTCTTTTGTAGCAAAGTAGCTGAGAATACGTGTTATTTTTGAGGCATATGTCTACATACACACAATCAATGCTTAAGGATGGCTCGCTAGCGGGTAAAGTAATATGGGTCACTGGAGGAGGAACAGGCTTGGGTAAATCCATGGTAAAGTACTTCGTAGAGCTGGGAGCCAAGGTGGCTATCTCTGGCCGTAGGGAGGAGAAACTCATAGAAGCTCAAGAAGAAATCTCTAAGGAAAATGTATTTCCAGTAGTATGTGATGTGCGAGAGAGTGGAGAAGTAGATGCTGCATTACAAGCGATAGTGGGTCACTTTGGAACGCTCAATGGTCTGGTTAATAATGCGGCTGGTAACTTCATCAGTCCTACAGAAAGACTAAGTCACAGAGCTTTTGACATCATCATAGACATCGTTCTGAAAGGAAGTAAAAATTGCACGTTGAGTTGTGGTAAGTACTGGATAGAAAATAAGATTCCGTCGAGTGTACTAAATATAGTAACCACTTATGCATCTACGGGCAGCGGATATGTAGTGCCTAGTGCGACTGCAAAAGCAGGAGTACTTGCTATGACGCGCTCTCTTGCGGTAGAATGGGCCAAGTACGGTATCCGACACAATGCCATAGCTCCTGGACCTTTCCCTACCAAAGGTGCGTGGGACAGACTATTTCCTAAGGAAATGTCGGATAAAATAAGCTTGGAAAGTAGAGTGCCTCTCAAGCGAGTAGGGCATCATCAAGAACTTGCGAATTTAGCAGCATACCTAATCTCAGATTTCTCTGCTTATGTGAATGGTGAAGTAGTGACCATAGATGGTGGAGAGTGGCTACAAGGTGCAGGCCAATTCAATCAAATGGAAGCCATCACTCAGGAGGAGTGGGATTACCTAGAAAAAATAGTCCGAGCAAACCAAAAGAAAAGCTAGGCTGTTAGTCATAAGATGGTCATTCGCCTTAAGCATGACATATCTCCGCATTTTTAATTCAATTTTTGCTCAACCAATAATCAATATATGAATCAATTTTTTACGCCCAAAAGAATTTTAGTGGCGGCTTTTACAGCAGCCATGGTATGCATGACTACAGTCTCCCTCACCAATTCTGGTGGAGCTGCAGGAGGCCGAACCAACGCCCCCGGAGAGTCTAACTGTACGGGGTGTCATTCAGGTACCTTGCAGACGTCGGGTACTAATTTTAATAACGTAGGCTTAACCAGTAACTTTACAGGAGGAGGATATATACCAGACAGTACGTATACCATCAGCTTGTCGTATACCCAGAGTGGAAAGTCCAAGTTTGGTATGCAAGTCACATGTTTAGACGGGTCTAATGCGATGGCGGGTAGCTTTTCTAATACTACTACAGCCACTAGCACAACTACCGCAGTGATATCTGGGAGTACACGACGCTATGTGAGACAAACAAGCTCTGGGAATAGCGGTTCAGGTGGGAAAACTTGGAGTTTTGAGTGGACTGCACCAAGCACGAATAAGGGTGACGTTACATTCTATACTGTGGTAAACAGTGCAAATAACAATGGCAACACTAGCGGTGATATAATAATAGCTAGAGAGTTTACGATAAGCCCGAGCTCACTCTTGCCCGTGGCGGATGCTTCAGCGGCCAGCTCATCGGTATGTCAAGGAGCATTTATAGATTTGACAGGTTCGGGTACTAATTCACCTACTTCATACTCTTGGAGCTTCCCCAATGGCACACCAAGTTCCTCTACAGCTCAAAATCCTTCCACTAAATTTAATTTCCCAGGAAACAATAGAGCCATACTTACAGTGACTAATGCGAAGGGAGTATCTGCTCCGGACACGTTTGATATTACCGTACTTCCAGCGCCCGGTCCATTTATAGCAGGAGGTGCTACACGCACTATCTGTCAAGGAGACTCCGTACTACTGTCGGTACCTCAGGAGACAGGGGTTACGTATACTTGGAATACAGGTGCTACGGGAAGAGAACTTTGGTTGAGTAAGCCAGGAATTTATTTTATCAATGGAGTAGGAACTAACGGTTGTGACAGGAATAGTAACCAAATTACGGTAGATACTTTTCCGAAACCTGTGGCTACGCTCTCCAGTAACGTAGCCAGTTTGAACGATAGTATTTGTGAAAACTCCACGCTGATGTTAGAAGCGAGCAGTGCCGCGTTTGATTCGTTTTACTATTATGCAGACGGTGTGCTCATAGCTACCTCGGCTTCTTCTACACAGTCGGTAGTGTTTGATAGCACTACTACCTATGGACTAGTAGTACTCAATAGCAATGGCTGTAAAAGTGACTTATCTCCGTATACCGTAAACGGAAGAGAGCGAAATGCGGCTCCAGCGATATCGTGTATTGCGGCTACGCCAAGTTCTATAGAGTTTAGTTGGACGAGTATTACTGCCCACAATGGATATCAGGTAAGTACCAATGAAGGGACTACGTGGAAGTCGCCTTCTTCCGGGTCTTCGGGCACTACACATTTGGTGACCGGACTTCAGCCAGAAGATTCTGTAATTCTTTGGGTGAGATCTATTGATCCAGGTCCATGTGATTATAGTCTTATCGGCATTTCCAAATGTTTCAGTACGTCTTGCGTGCAGCTAGAAGCTACCGTTCAGGCAGCGGAATCTATCTGTAAGAATGATTTATGGTCTTTGGAAATCAATGGATTATCAGGAGAAAACTATTCCATAAGTATAGACGGAGGAGCGGCCTTCACAGATACAATCATTTCATTTAATCCAAGTTTTAGTAAAACATATCAGCTGTCTATCACAGATTCCAATAATCTTGTTTGTCCTCCAAAACTTATTGATGTTCCCTTGGTGGTAGATAATATCGCTGATATCGATCTGAAACCAGGAAAAGTGGGAGCTTACTGCGATGGTGATGAACTGACCTTCAGTGCGAATGACAGTATAGAGAATTTTGACTTTTATCTCAATAATGCGCTAGTTCAGAGCAGCGCTAGCAATACGTATTCCTCTGTAATGAGTAGAGGAGATAGTGTCTATGTGATCGTCACTAAAGGCGCTTGCACGGATACTTCAGAGAATGTGTATGCCAATATAGAAATCCAGGCAGATGCTACATTTACCTATACTAGAGATGGCACAGAATACACGTTTATTCCAAATACTACAGGGTACCAGAAGTATGCTTGGGACTTTGGTGATGGCAATGTAGAACCGAATGACCCTATGCCAGTGCATGACTATGCGGCGAGCGAAGGAGATGAAGTGAATGCATCACTGGAAGTCACTACTATTAGCGAATGTACATCGCTGGAGTCTGAGACCATTCAACTCCCTCAATTTAGCAATATAGAAATACTTACTCAGCTGGGCATACACGTGTATCCTAATCCTGCTACGGATATGGTTCATATTGAAAATAAGGAGAATAAGCCCATGGAAGTCAGTGTTCATACGGTGACTGGGGAGACTGTATTGACGACCACGATTGCCAATGATAAGCTAGACATCAGTGCACTAAGCGCAGGAGTTTATCTGCTAAAAGTAAAAATAGGAGAGCAAGAAGCTAGCCTTAGATTATTGAAAAAGTAGCACAATCAAACCAATAGAAAGGAAAGGTGGGAGTATTACTCTCGCCTTTTTTTGTGCAATGAATTTTAGGTGATTTTAACTCAAATACAAAGGGCAAATACGGACTCAAAACTCAATTATCAATTTCAAATACACGGTGCCGTATTAAAAAATAGGTGTGAACTTTTTTGGTGGTAAAAAAAACAAACGACTTGTCAGACTATTGTTAGTACTGCGTCAGTGAAACTGGAAAAAAGTGAGCGTAATCGTATTAATGAGTCTCCATTCGCCCTTTTATCTCGCCGCCCATAAGGCTTCTTAGCGAGTCTATCTGTGGACGAAGGTCTATGCGCTGCATTGCATCAAAATCTAAGTCTGGCTGTCCTGCATCCACCCAAGCGGTGTACCAAAAGCAGCCCACGAGATAGATAGCCGCCTTCATTCTGCGTTCCACCATCTGATTCAGAGCTTGGTGGTATGCCGTACTAAATTCCCGGCTATATACTTTTACGGTACTTGCTCCTCGTTGCTCGAAACTGAATTTGGTGTTTGGCATCTGCTCGGTAAGCGCTCGCTCCATGGCTAAAACACTGTCTTTTGCAGCAAAACTGCCACTTACTGCTTGCCATATCGCCTCAGATGGGTTGTCTAAATACACGGCCTTGCCCGTGTAGAAGTCGTACTCCTCTGCAAAGATCTCTGGGAGTCTAGACTCCCAAAGTCCGTGGATTCCTTTTTGGCCAGTGAGTTGACCATTATAGTTTTCGGTAGTATGCAGCGGTACGTGCGCATCGGCGATGTAGTGGCCCAGATCTGCACTTGTTTTTATGATACGTTCATAGTCCCGGTTTTTCATTGCATAGCTGAGCCATCCTTTTACTCGAAGCACGTGCCATGGGACGATGCCATATGCGGTAAGGTTCTCTTCTCCGTACATGGCTACTGCACTGTCCCAGCGAGCAGGCACCGTGTCTATAGGCACAGCTAGTTCCCAGTGGTCCAGGTCGATGTAGTGACGCGGAGCTTCATCGTCCAGAGCATACCTGCGCTGGTCTGCGCGTACTGCGAATTCCTGGATGTAGCCTATGTTGGACTTGTAGAATCCAAACATTTCTTGAGGCAGGGTGAAACATGCCAGGTAGTTGATCTCTTTGTGAGCATAAAAGCCCCAGGGGGTAGATCGTACGTATGCTACAACGAGTATTATAGATAGGATGAGTCTCACGCGTGCGAAAGTAGGGAAAGCAATGAAAAGTATCGTTAGCTAAGTATCATGAGGTTTATGCTTACAATACTAGACTTGGGTGTAGTTATGGTTAGACTATCAGAAAAGGAGATGGCCTATCTGCTTGACTTTTAGAGCAAGGGAACAGAAATTGATACTACCATGACATAAAACTTTTGATCATATGAAAAACAACTTACTCTTTACGCTCGGCTTTTTAATCCTTTGCTCTAGTCACTTATTTGCCCAAGACTATGACCTCAATACCTACGATTTTAGATATCAAAAATTTAGAGGCTTATCGCTTGATTTTGATTTGGGAAGTAATGGAAATCAGAATTTCTTTAGCAGGCAAGATACCTTTGCTAGGGATAGTAGCTTCTCCAATAGGTATAGTAATTCATCCTCCTTCGTTTTTAGCCCAAGCTACTTTTCGGTAATCAATACAGATGCCGTGCAACGCACTGTTAATGCTTCTATGCGAGGTGACTTTAGCTATGACTTTACTAACAGAGTATCGACTCAAAGATCGAGTAAAGAGAATAGAAATGACAATGAGTTGAATATCTTTTATAGCAATACAAGTAGGAAATATTCTGGCAATAGGTTCAAATACTTTAGGTTTTCATCAAATATGTATCTAGAAGCGAACAATGATAAGGATGAAGTCAAAGGAGAATTAAACCGGAAATATGATAATAAGAGTTTATATAATCAAACAGCTGTTTCGTATGGTTTTGGTAGAGGCAGGATAGATCAGGTTACGGATGCAGTGCAGGCGATGTTTATACTAAAAGACCTAGAGGAATTGAGCGGAGAAACGTATACTAACGAACAAGTAGAAGCTATTGCAAAAGGTATTACACTCATACGCAATAATCGATACTTGGATTTTAGAATAGGGTACAAGACACAGCTGAAAATGCTGGATAGTGTTCTACAAGCAAATGGTGTATCTAAAGAGAAGTCCATAGACTATTTCACCACTATAAGTGATAACTGGCTGTATGCCAATAGAGCCAATAGGTCGAGTGGGAGTAGATGGACACACTATGCTACTTTAAGTAATCGCTTTGGGTATGACGTGACCAATTGGGAGGGTAATTTACTTTTTAGTCCACGATATGAGTACAGGAGGGAACAACAATTGACTCCGAGTGTAAGTATAAATACAGGTTACGATTGCTTTCATCAGCAGTCATTGCATGTGCAGACCAGTTATAGTTTTACTGCGTCTACTGGCCTAGATTATGCTATTAATGATAATGAATCTGCCTATGATACCGAACCGATAGCAGATGAGAGTGTAAACCCTTCTTACAATGAAAGAGTGAGGTGGATAAGTAGTTTAAGAGGGAATTATCAATACCTCTATCAAGCCAATACGCGAAACTTACTCACAGTAAATGTTTGGCCTGGTGTACAAATAGAGAGAGACATACCGCAGTATATGACGCCTGCTATTAGTGGACGTAATGCTTACAATATTGTACCTAGCATAAGTGCCAATGCCAATTACTATCACTGGTTCTCACCACATCTCAATATCAATGCCTCAGGTTTATTAGGTACAAATGGAGGTTATGCTCTAGAACAAAATGATTTTCAATATCAAAAGAGTCAAGGTACGTTCATCAATTATGATTTGAGAGTAGGTGTCAACTACCAGTTATTTTAACAGCACGTAAAGCAGAGGCAGCCATTTTTATTGTATGATCTATTGCGAAGACGGTTGTCATCCTGAGTGGCTCGCTGCAGCGAGTTGTATCGAACCGAGATAAGAAGTACTCACTTGTCCTACTCACATCGTCCCAAAGTTAATCAATTGTGAAGACGGTTGTCACCCTGAGTGGCTCGCGGCAGCGAGTTGTATCGAAGGGTGTCCTTCTCCTTGTAGTAATACCGCACCGTAGTTTCTTGTGTACGTTGCTCAGGGAGTTTCCAATACGCATCTGGGTCGTCGTCGTCATCATCATCGTCTTCCTCTTCTTCAAAAAACATCTCCTGCTGTGGTCCACTTTTACGATAGAGAAATCCGAAGACTACCCCAGATATAGCTCCAGCCAGGTGACCTTCCCACGATATGTTTTTACCTACTATACGGCCGTACTCTGGGAATATACCGTAGATTAGACTTCCGTATAAAAAGATGAGTAAAAAGGATGCTCCTAGCATTTCCTTGTTCCACGTTAGAATAGCGTGTGTGACGAGGAAGAATATGTAAGCATACACCAATCCACTGGCGCCTATGTGATTACTGCCTTGCTCGCCTATGGCCAAAAGTATGCCTCCTGTAAGCAGGACGTTGAGCAAAAGTATAGGTACCTTTTCTTTATTGAAATAGATGAATATGAAACCCATCGAGAGGAGCAGCGGAACACTATTGCTAAAGAGGTGGTCAAAATCTCCATGTAAAAAAGGCATAGTGAAGATGCCGTATATACCACGCCATTCCTGCGGGCGCATACCATAGTAATTCAGGTCGAAGTCCAAGCTTAGATTCAGAAAAAATACAATCCATATAGCGATCACTATGACCAGTGGCCATACGATGGAGTCTATTAATCGGATTAAGAAATTGAACATTTCGAGTGTTGTATTTCAAAATACGTTCCGAAGATAATTAACTGACAGAAGGGCGGTGTCGGGGTGTTTTTACTAGTTTATGTAGCTGTTCCTAGTTTGGATATGTGAAGGGAAGACGTCTCTCGGTTGTTTCTTATTTACGATAAACTGGTAGCCATGTATTGGTTTTGGCGTAGGATTAAACTTACTGCCTAAAAAAAATAGGTTCACTCGTGAAAAGGGTTTATTCTATTTTAAAAATACCTAAACTTGCAGCCGTTTAAAAATCAAGAAATACAATGGCATTACAATGTGGAATAGTGGGCTTGCCCAACGTAGGAAAATCAACGCTCTTTAACTGCCTCAGTAGCGCAAAAGCAGAGAGTGCAAACTATCCATTCTGTACGATAGAGCCGAATATAGGCATTATCACAGTGCCAGATGAGCGACTAGAACGCATCTCAGACCTTGTCAATCCTCAAAAAATAATACCTACCACGGTTGAGATAGTAGATATTGCTGGACTGGTAAAAGGTGCGAGTAAGGGCGAAGGTCTGGGAAATCAGTTTCTAGGGAATATTAGAAATACCAATGCCATTCTTCATGTAGTGCGGTGTTTTGATGATGAGAATATTACACACGTAGATGGCAGTGTAGACCCTGTTCGAGACAAAGAAATAATAGACATAGAGCTACAGTTCAAAGACTTAGAGGCTATCGAAGCTAAAATAGCCAAGGTAAAAAAACTGGCAGATTCTGGGAATAAAGAATCTAAAGCGATCTATGATGTGGCAAACACCATTAGAGAAGTTTTGCTTCAGGGAAAGTCTGCACGCACCATCGAAATGGAAGAAACGAAGTGGGATTTAGTGAAAGACCTCAACCTGATTACTGCCAAACCGGTACTCTACGTATGCAATGTAGACGACGCCAGCGTAGTGAGTGGGAATCATCACACGACAGCGTTTATAGATTCGGTGAAAGAAGAAAATGCACAAGTCATGTTTGTATCTGCTGAGATAGAATCAGATATGATAGACATGGAAGAGGATGATAAGAAGATGTTTCTAGAAGACATGGGCCTAGAAGAAAGTGGTGCAAATAGAATCATAAAAGAGGCCTACAAACTCTTGAACTATGCGACGTATTTTACAGCTGGAGAAAAAGAAGTAAGAGCGTGGACCATTACACAAGGATTTACCGCACCGCAGGCTGCAGGAGTTATTCATACGGATTTCGAAAAAGGATTTATTCGCGCAGAGGTGATAGCCTATGCTGACTATATAGAATTAGGCTCAGAAGCGAAATGTAGAGAAGCCGGAAAGCTAAGAGTGGAGGGCAAGGAATACATCGTAAAAGACGGGGATATGATGCACTTCAGGTTTAATGTATAAGCACGGCCAAAACAGCTGTAATTATTGATATGACATATGATCTTGTAATGAAAGCTAGATTGTAATGAAACATTAGACTCCTTAAATTATTTTAAATAAATGAATAGCGTAATCAAATTACTTTGCTTAGTATTCGTGCTCAGTCTTACTACAATGGCACGCACCGATGATAAAGCGTGTGCCGAAGATGGTAAGAAAGAGTGTTGTAAAGAGAGTGCTGAGGAAGCGACGGACTCTACAACAGAAGTGACTGGAGAAGAACGGGTGCACGTGTGCACGCCAAAGTGTGCAGCAGATCCGCACTCTTGTCCCAATCATTCTCACGAAGACCACGCACATTAATTGTAACATACCAAAATAAACAGAATCCTGCAGATCATTTATCCGCAGGATTTTTTTATGAAAAATACTAACGCCATCTGCGAAGTTAAATTTAGGTGCAATATGGTAAATGACATTCTCGCGTGCATCTCTCCAGTGCTCTGCGTGGCAAGGCTGAGCGGCCTCTAGAATTTAACGAATAGTAATAAGTGCGTCTTAGATACTTCCTCCAGATGCAGATATGTTGCTCTTCACAGAATTAGCGGCGAGTCTGTGGTATGAAAACAAAATGGACTGCCTCTTAGTACATGCCTTCAGCAAGCTAAATCAGTTTCTAGCAGTAATGGCTATAGATTGTGAAAAGGGTGCTATGGTCTAAAAGTTAAGCTATCAAGTCTCCATAAGCTCTGCGAAAGCAAAGTGCTGTATAGGAGAGAAATAGACCATCGGCAAAAAAAAGCACCTGCCAAATGGCACGTGCTTCTATTTATTTAGGTCTTAATTTTCTAGTGCTCAGAAAGTTCTTTGATGTGATCTTCAAGGTCATACTCATCACCTTCTACGTATCCAGTATGTGTGTAGACTATGTTTCCTTTCTGATCTATAAGGAAGGTTACAGGTGGATTTGCTACATTCATCGCTCGTTGGAGGTCTCCATTGGGATCCATGAGTATGTCAAAATCCCAGTTTAGCGCATTCACCATAGGTTTTACTTTTACTGAGTTTCTACTATCATCTACACTTACAGCTACCAGCTCTACATCATATTCTTCTTGCCATTCCTCGAGCAATGCATTTACGTTCTTTAGCTCCTTAATGCACGGCTTACACCAGGTAGCCCAAAAAGAGATAATCGTGATTTTTCCATTGGTACCGTATTCGGAGATGTTGATGTCATTTCCATTCATATCTTTAAGATCTACATCCGGTAAAGTAGCAGTACTATCCGTCTGTGCAAAACAGAATGCTGTGGAAAGTACGAGTAGTAATGTCAGTGTTTTTTTCATGTGTGTTGTTTTGTGTCTACGATTATACATTCAAGCCTTGTACCAAACCAAAACTTTTCGAAATAATATACAGAACAATACTACTGTTTATTCTTTGTTTTAGTCTAAGGCGCACACAGCTAAGTAGTTACATTTTGTGGTGATTTTCAATTGCTTGGGTGACCCCATAGCTGTGAGTAGGCGGAGTGTCTGTATTCTGCTACAATGTCAAAAATTGTAGTACATCGTAAAGGTATTCCTGAGCTAAATATGGTTTCATTTTTCACAAAAGCAATAACCGTGTATATTGCGACGTATATAGAACGAAGAGAAAAAGTCAAGAGTAGAATGAAGAAATTTGGAATTCATTTAGGTATCATAGGAGCTCTAACCATAGCACTATTGCTAGGGACACTGTGGTATTTAGATATATATACAAACCACGATAGTACCCTCATAGAGGTAGAAGACTTGGAAGGGCTTACTGCAGTCAAAGCCATAGAAAGACTAGAAGCTATTGGTTTGCAAAGCGAGGTTACGGATACGGTGTATAAAGATGGAGCTAAAAAGCTATCAGTAATCAATCAAAATCCACAAGCAGGTCTCATGGTGAAACCAAACAGGAAGGTATATCTGGTTATTAATACAGATAATGTACCTATGGTAATGGTACCTGACTTAGCTGAAAAAACGTCACTACCTCAAGCTCGAAATATACTGCTCAGAAGAAATTTAAAAGTGGGTAAGGTGACCAAAAAAGTGTCGTCTTCTGTGCGCACTAAAAATGATGAACCTGTACTTGCTCAGTATGAGGCAGGCACTACTAACGTACTAAAAGCAGGGACGCTTATTGAGCGAAACTCAGAAATAGACCTTGTAGTAGGAATTTCTTCCGACTATTACTCAGACAGCACATCTGCATACGATACTCCGCTAGAGGCACCCATAGAATAGTTACTTTGCATGATACTTTTTTACACTAAATTACGTTTTACTTCTATGCGTCTTTGCTGGTCTATTGGCTTAATTCTGCTGGTTTTCACTGTGACGGAAAGTTATGCTCAGGTGGTCACCACACCTATGGTAAATAATGCGACTATTCAGCGTTTTTTAGCGGCTAATCCGGGCTATGTTTTTCAGCCACAGGACAAGCATAAGTTTGGAAATAGAGATACGGTAAGTCTTCCGTTCTTTGATGATTTTGCACAAAGTAAAATATACCCAGACAGTACAAAATGGCTGAATAATCAAGTATTTGTAAATTCTCAGTTCCCTATACTTCCACCGTCGCTCAATGTAGCCACCTTCGATGCGCTAGACCCTTCTGGATATCCGTATCGAAATACGATTAATAAAGATTTGAGTACAGCTGGAGATAGTCTTACGAGTCAGCCTATTAACCTAAGAGACAAGGGAGGCGTACCGTATAGTTTGTCTGATTCTATAATCTTGAGTTTCTTCTATCAGCCCAATGGATATGGCTATCACCTCAATGGTGAAGATTCGCTTCGCTTATGGATGAAGGCTGCAAATGGAATTTGGTTTCAGGTATGGAGCAAAGGTGGAGCCACCACTTCCCAAGATTTTGAGCAAGTATTAATCCCGATTCGAGATGCAAATTTCTTACACGCAGGATTTCAGTTTATGTTTACCACATTTACCCGTCAGGTAGGAAATGCGAATCATTGGCATGTAGACTATGTTTTTTTGGATGAAAAAAGAAAAGTAAACGAAGCGTATTATGATGACTATGCTATCCAAGGTCAACCCGCCTCACTTCTAAAAACATTTTGGAGTATGCCCTATGCACACTTTAGTGTGAATCCCAGTATTCATGAAGAAGATGCAGTGTACTTTAGAGTTTCCAATAGGTTTAACGTCGATAAAAATATCCAACCTTCTAATAATGTGACTTTTGAGGGTGACTTGCTCGCCCAAACGGGAGGTAGTCTTAATCAGAAAAACCTGGTGAGCGAAAGTAGCCTGGAGTTTAATTTACCCAAATACGATATTAAGGGACTTTCGGGTGATGAGCCAATAGTGATTAATCGCACCATATCCGTAAGAGAAGATAGTAAAATTAACCTAAACCCCTTTAGAGTAAATGATACGATCAGAGCTACTCAAATATTTCACGACTACTATGCCTATGATGATGGCACTGCAGAGCGTGGGTTTGGTTTCGATCAGAATACGAATCCCAGTAATATTGAAGGACAAATTGCCTACGGATTCGACCTCGCTAAAGAGGATACTCTCTATGCTATAGGGACCTTTTTTAACCAAGCCGTTTATGATGTCTCTCGACGAAGGTTTAAACTTAGAGTGTGGCAATCCCTAGCTGGTGTAGATGGTGCAAGTCAGGACATACTTCTCCATGAGTCAGATGAAATGACCCCGGTGTATAGCATAGCGAATGGCAGACGAACATTTACGCCGTACTATTTAGATACGAACTTGGTTCTTCCTGCTGGGAAATTTTATATCGGATGGTTCCAAAGTGAGATGTTTAACTTGAATGTTGGTTGGGACATGAATTTTGGTAATGCGAGAGATCCCAATAAGAAAAATCCGAATCTCTATGCTAAGAGCATAGGTGCTTGGTCTAACGACGTGCCTCAAGGTACGCTAATGATGCGTCCACATTTTGGGAGTGAAAGAGAGTTATACGCATCCGTATATTCGCCAAAAGCTAAAGAAGAGCATCCGAAAATCTATCCAAATCCTGCTACGGAAGTAGTGTACCTTGGTGCTCAGTATGATGAGGTAAGCTTATATAATTTAAGTGGAGTAGAGGTGCTGCGTGCTACAGACACGGCTCAATTTGACATAAGTGGTATTTTGCCAGGAATATACTACGTAAAAAGAGCCAATGATGATAACGAACAAATCATATCTAAACTGGTTATACTGGCTAACTAAATCATCCAAATTTCAATACAACAATGACTGACATCACAGTAGAAGAACTAAAACAGAAAATAGACAATAAAGCAGACTTTTTACTCATAGACGTGCGTGAAGACTGGGAGTATCAAGATTTTAATATCAATGGCAAGCTAATACCATTGGGTACGCTTCAAGGTGCAGTAGATGATTTAGATGACTGGATGGAAAAGGAAGTAGTGGTGCATTGTAAGAGTGGCGCTAGAAGTGCAGCTGCTAAAGATTTTATGATAAAACAAGGGTTTAAAAATGTACGAAACCTTTTGGGTGGCGTAATTGAGTGGCAAGCCAAGTTTTCATAACTCAAGCGTCTTCTAAGGTAGCGATCCTTTGTGGATTTTTACTTTTTATAGGAGTATCTATAGCGTACACGAGCTGCAAAGACTCCGTACCCGATGACGAAGTATACGCAAATCACTCCAGTGATGCCACGTATGTAGGTATGGCTACTTGTGCCTCTTGTCATGAAGATAAACACAGTACATTTATACATACAGGCATGGGACTATCTTTTGATAGTGCTTCACATAGTAAATCATCCGCCATTTTTGGCCAGGAGCATCAGGTGTATGATAGTAGTAAAGATCTGTACTACTATCCATTTTGGAAAAAGGATAAGCTCTATGTGCGAGAGTATAGGCTCCTAGAGGGGGATACCATTCATCAATTGGAAGTGCAGATAAACCACATAGTAGGGAGTGGACAGCACACTAATTCCCACTTATTTACAGAACAAGGTTTTATTTACCAAGCACCTATTACCTTCTATGTGCAGGAGCAGAAATGGGATTTAGCTCCTGGTTTTGAGAATGGGAATAACGCAAGGTTTAGCAGAATCCTAAACTCAGAGTGTATTAGCTGTCATAATTCTATGCCCAAGCTAGCAGCAAAGTCTGATTTTAAGTTTACCGAAATAGGAAATGGGATTGACTGTGAACGTTGCCATGGGCCGGGTTCATTGCATGTCGCTCAACGTACTAAAGGGGAGGGCGTAGATGTAAAAACAGAAATAGATCCTACCATAGTAAATCCCAGAAAGCTGTCGTGGCAGCGTCAGATAGACCTCTGTCAGCGGTGCCACCTGCAAGGACTCAACGTACTCAAAGAGGGGAAGAAGTTTACGGACTTTAGACCCGGAATGAGATTGTCAGATATCTTCGAAATCTACCTTCCTGAATATGAAGGAGAAAATGCATCCTTTGATATGGCAAACCATAGCCAGCGTTTTCAGATGAGTGAGTGTTTCATTCAAGGGAATACAGAAAAGCTAGACTTTACATGCATCAGCTGTCACAATCCCCATGTGAGTGTGCAGGTGACAGGAACAGAGGTGTACAATACGGCGTGTAAAAACTGTCATCAAGTAAATACGTGCAAAGAAGACATAAAAGTGCTCACTAAAGCAGGGAATAACTGTGTGAGCTGCCATATGCCATCAAGTGGTTCGGAGGACATACCACACGTGAGTGTTCACGATCACTATATCCGTGTACCTAAACCCGCCAGTGAAGTAGCCAAAAGACAAAAGTTAGTAGGGTTATATGCTGTAAACAATGCTGTGCCAGATGAAGAGATAGAAATCAGGGCCTACTTAGAGTATTGGGAAAAATTTGACAAAAATCCTTTTTATCTCAAGAAGGCAAAAGAGATGCTTACGGGTAAAGCGTACCCTCGCTTGTGGTTGAAATACTATTACCTTACGGAAGATTATGTTAAGGCTACTCAGCAAACACTGGATCCAGAGGTGCTGTCATCGTGGGAACTATTTACCTTAGGGGAAAGCTATGGTAAGCAAAAGGCCTGGAGTCAAGCGGCATTTTACCTGCAGAAATCCTGGGATATGGATCCCACGGTACCATCCATTGGTAAACAACTCTTAAAATACCGAATAACACTAGGTGAGTTAAAGAAAGCGAAAATGCTGGCTAATGAATTATGCGCTCAGTATCCTAGCAATGGAGGTATACTCAACTTGAAAGCAAAAATATTGGTCATGCAAGGCCAGTATGCTGAGGCTAAAACAATAATGGAAAAGTGCTTAGAATTGGAACCGGATGATATAGATGTCTGGGGCACCCATCTGAACTATTACGCTAGCTTAGGAGATAAGCTTCAGTTTACTTTTTGGGCAAAAAAAATTCAGAAAAAAGATCCGGATTATGTGAGTCTGACTGTAATACAGGACTTGTTAGACAAAATGTGATAATTCATAAGCATTCAAAGTATAACTTTAGACGTAAAAAGATTTCCTTTGCACTTATGGCAATTATCATAACAGATGAATGTATAAACTGCGGAGCTTGTGAGCCCGAGTGTCCGAATACGGCAATATATGAAGCAGGAGCAGAGTGGAAAGTAGCTGACGGTACTGGTGTATCTGGTAAATATACGTTAGAAGGAGGCAAAGAAGTAGCTGTAGAAGCTATCCAACAGCCGATATCTGATGAAGTATATTACATAGTACCGGACAAGTGTACGGAGTGTAAAGGATTTCACGAAGAACCACAGTGTGCGGCGGTATGCCCAGTAGATTGCTGTGTTCCTGACCCTGATAGAGAGGAGTCTGAGGAGACTCTATTGGAGCGTAAGGCCCGACTACATATCTAAATTCACATGCAGAAAGGCATTTGTCATGTATCTCAGATACCTCTGCGTGGTGAACCTAGGAGCAGTGCAGAGATGGTGTCCCAGCTGATTTACGGGGAGACCTACACTGTTTTAAAACAAGAAGACGATTGGTATCTTATCAAAATGGATTTTGATGGATACGAAGGTTGGTTAAGTAATTCAAGTATTCATGAATACGTCTCCAGAGAAAGACACGTACAGCAGGATATATTCGCCAATCTTCAAAATGATATTATTGGTGGGCCACTGATATCCTCTATGGGTTCTGAAGTAACTACCCCTAGTTACAATCAGGACAAGGTATACATTCAAGATTTAGCAAAAAAGTTTTTAGGGACTCCTTACCTCTGGGGAGGTAGGCACTTTAGTGGTATAGACTGCAGTGGTTTTGTGCAGATTATCTATAAGGTGCTCGGTATTCACTTACCAAGAGATGCTTCTCAGCAGCAAAAAGTGGGTAAGCCAGTAGCTTTCGAAGATTTATTTATCGGG
>ERZ807291.4385-NODE-4385-length-18750-cov-9.305001_pt1 | contig 18750 bp, 27 predicted proteins | sample MGYA00521257_ERZ807291 | MGnify/ENA primary metagenome ERZ807291 (study PRJEB31413, sample SAMN03169783) | marine metagenome | biome: Marine; feature: Water; material: Subsurface seawater | place: North Sea | collected 2011-04-28 | depth 1 m m ... | reverse complement strand
GCAGAGGCAGAGGCAGAGGCAGAGGCAGAGGCAGAGGCAGAGGCAGAGGCAGAGTAGCAGCAGAGTCGCAGAGTTAGCAATGTATTATTTTAGTATAATACGGAACGCATAAACAACGAATAAATAAAAATTTAAATAAATAAAAGTGTTGGACTATCATTTATGATAGGTATATGGTATTAACCATATTGACTTATAGGAATAGACTATTATCTAGAGCATAACAATTGGAGATTTATTAGGTCCAAGTCCTATTATGTTCCTTCTTCTATATTTTAAGTTCAATTAAAAAATTGAATATGATTTTGTGTTAATATCTTATTTAAGATACATCTATAATGAAATTTACCACACACGCATCCGAACGTTGTAAAGAAAGATCAATTAGTAAAAAAGATTTAAAAATAGAATATGTTAAATCATTACCTATTTATACGACTGAAAATGGATGTATAAAATATTTAGATATGGAAAACAGTTTGGTTTATTATGTGAGAGGAAATATAATAGTAACTATGATTGCCCCGCGTGATCCCAAAGGAAACCCTGATCCAATCAAAATGCTAAGATATTATGCACACGGTCAAGGAATTCCATTTAACAAATTCTGTAGGGATAATTTATTTAACAAATGTAATAGAGGTTATAAATGTAAATATATTCATGTAAATTAATATACTTTTAACAATCACATAAAAATTTTGCTTCACAGCATCTAATATCTATTATATCATTTTGCAATAGTTGTCTAACTTTTTTTCCCTTTTCTTCTTGTCTTTGTCGTTCTGATTGTCTTTGTCGTTCTGATTGTCTTTGTCGTTCTATTTCTGATTGTCTTTGTCGTTCTATTTCTGATTGTCTTTGTCGTTCTGATTGTAGCATTTCTATTTTTTCATGTATTTTATCTAATATTTCATCTAAATCTATTAACTCAAACCAATATTCATTTAAATATTCTCCATATTCTATTAAACTTTCAATTGTTATTATATTAGTGATTTTAGTATTAAATATATTAAATATTCGTTTTTTATTAGCCTCACAATAGGCCTCTAAATCATAATCTAATATATTCTCAATATTTATATTAGTTAAATCTTTTATAAATGTATCACTATATTTTTTTACAATATAATCTTGGATATATTTTTTACACTCTGAACCACAACAAATTATTTTCCCTGTATTTTTATTATAATAATAATATTGATATTTTAATTTACTACCACATAAACAATGATTATCTCTGTTTTCTTTTACTTCTTTATATAAAAATCCCCATTCTTTACTTGTTTCTAACCAAGTAATACCTCGTGATAATTCTATTAAATTAGTTTCAAATCTTATTAGTGGTTTTACTTTATTCATTATTAAATATTATTAAATATTATTTAAATTATAGTTATTACTTTTAATTCAATTTTTATTAATAATAACTATATACCAAATATTTTAAACAATAATAATTTAAAAAGATTTTTTTATACTAATATAATAATATGTCGAATGAATTTAGAATTAATGCCTTTACAAATTTAAACTGCAATAATCTTAAGCCCCATATAAATAATATGATTAATGAAGCTAAATTACAATCGACAAAAAAAGACCAAAAACAAGGCTTGCTAGATATTTTTAAAATATGGGTATATAAAAGACATGTGCGAGAAGGTTCTAAAGAGAAATTATTAAGTTACAATTATTTTTTAGAGTTGTACGATTTATTTCCTGACGCATGTATAGAAATAGTAAATGAACGGATATTTGGCGAAATTGGTTATTGGAAAGACCTATTTTTGATTTGGGGATTAATAAATAAAATGGAAATAGATGATACCGAGCGCTATGTTAAATATAACAGATTAATTCAGGCATTTAGAAAATCTATATTAGACCAACGTTTAGAAGATTTAAGAAAATTAAATAAATGCGTTGGTCCAAGAAAATTGGGAGATTATTCTAATGATGACTTAAGAGATTTCCTTAAAACTATAGATAAACCTAAACTATCATATGTTGGAAAATATTGTGTTAGAGAGAAGTCTGTATTTAATACATGTTTATTTTGGTATGTTAAGATAGATGATGAATTGATTAAACAAAGCCATATTTCTTATATGATGCGTGGTTCACTTAGGATGTTAAACGATAATAATGAATTATGTGACTATCCAAATGATAAATCTGTGCCATCAGCTACAAAAAAAACATATAGAAAATTAAATGCTAAATTGAATGTTGCTTTAGATGTACCTGAAATGATGATGTGTAATAATCAATTTGAGTTATTAGATCCATTAATATTTCCATATTTGTTTAGAAAAAGAAATGAAAATGCATTAACGAAACATAATATTAGTAAGATTAATAGAAAAGATAGTGTCTATAATTTATCAAATTTTAGATTCAACGAATCATTTGAAACAGCTATGAATAAACCTATTTATATGTCATTAGAAAAGGGAAATATTATTAATAACATATTTAAGGATATAGACATTTTATTAATTTAATGATTGAAATACTTTATTTATATTTATTTACTACTATTGGATATATAATATTGTATATCCAATATACATTTATTGAAAGAGAATACATTACTTATAGAAAAGGAATACAAAATACTTTATTTAAAATTAATACTAAATTTGATTTATTTGAACATTATGAAATAGATAATATAGAACTAATGAATAAAGCTTTAGATAGAATACACTTATAGTGTTTCTAAATTATAGGTTATAATTTAGTTGACCACGATTTAGGTAGACCATATTTGCATGGGCCAAATTTTGTGTGCGCCATATATATAACTATTAATAGTATTATATTTAAGGAAGCTATTATTTTATTAGTTTGTTTAAGAAAATTAAATATTAAACTAATTAATGCTATGAAATATAATAAATTAGATTTTGAACTATATTTGGGTGGAGGATTAAAGGATCCATCATCTATTATAGGTGGTTTATGAATTATATCTATAATTATATAGTATATTATGGCAGGTAATATTACTAAATAATTTGAGTATTTTTTTAAAGTACTGATATGCAATTGATATAATTCAATTGCTATTATTATGAATAATAAATATTTAGATAATAAATTATAGTTTAACTTGTATATTATTTTTTTTTCACTAAATCTTATCGGTATTTTAAAAAATACAACAATAAATAATAAAATAGTTAATAAATTAAGTATCATTAATTAATTAAAATATATTAATTTGGAAAAATTATTTTCTTATATTAATATATAAATGTTTGGAGCTAATAAAATTTCGAATGTTGTTGAAAATGCTATTAAAAGTAATAATGTTGTAAATCATGATGAAGCACAAAATGGTAAAGTTAGTTTGGCTTCTTTACTTCTAGGTGTTTTAATTGTTTTAGTATTAAATCTTTTAGTTGGTCCATGGTTGTGGAACAATATCTTAAAACGATTAGTACCAGTTGTTTCTAAAGCACGATGGTATGATACTGTTGCACTCGGTATCTTACTTGGATTAATCTTACCTAATTAAATTATTTGTTAACTTATTATTTAAACATTAATACTATTATTTTTATTTTTTATTAAAATATAAGCAATTTTAAGAATCTTTAATAATTTAATATTAATATTAAATAAAAAAGAATATTTCTCTAATTCAAATATATCATTCGAATTATATAATATTAAAAAAAAACTAATAAATAAAAGAATTATTCTTATCAAGTTTAATTGACTTTAAAGATTTTAATAAAAATTTAGGACCAAGTGCTAAATTTATAGTGTCATTATTCAATTCTAAAAAAATCGGCAATAATTATATACGATTATTATCCTTGGGAAGCATTAATTCTATTGAGTTATAATTTCTTATACCTATATTTGATAATGTAATATATTAAACCCACTTAAAAATAACACTATATATTATAGTGTAGAGGAGAACACCATGAGTTTAAAAAATAAAATTAAAAACTAATATATAGTTAATTATTAGAATTACATCCTAAGTTCGTTGAATCGATTATGATTCTTAAATTCCTAATATTATAACTTGTCGTTGAATCAGACATTAAATGATATCGATAAGCCCCTATGGCCAAATGGCTAAGGCGTCTGACTTCTAATCAGAAGATTGAGGGTTCGATCCCCTCTAGGGGTTTTTTTATTTTTTTTAGTTTATATACATTAAAGTAATAATCTATATATTAAAAGTATTAATCTATATATTAAAAGTATTAATCTATATAACAAGAATTAAAAATAAATTTATAAGGATTGTAACAAAATTGATTTGAAAAAATCGTCATATTATATTATTAATAATAAAACAAAGGTAAGTGTAAAACATCATCTTATGGATGCATAGTCGTTGGATCAGACATTAAATGATACCACATGTCACTATGTCCGAGTGGTTAAGGAGATCGACTTAAGCTCGATTGGATTTTAATCCGCGTAGGTTCGAACCCTGCTGGTGACACCATTTAGCTCCCATAGCTTAGACGGTTAAAGCGTCCGACTGTTAATCGGAAGACCGAAGGTTCAAGTCCTTCTGGGAGCGTTGTCGTTGGATCAGACATTAAATGATACTATAATACCTCATTAACTCAGTGGAAGAGTATTTCCATTTTAATTAGGAAATTGTCATGGGATCGAAACCCATATGAGGTCTAATCTTAGCGATTATAGCACAGTTGGCAGTGCGCGGTACTTATAATGCCGAGGTCGTGGGTTCGAGCCCCACTAGTCGCAAATGTCGTTGGATCAGACATTAAATGATACCACATGTCACTATGTCCGAGTGGTTAAGGAGATCGACTTAAGCTCGATTGGATTTTAATCCGCGTAGGTTCGAACCCTGCTGGTGACATTTTTTTTTGCCCCTTTAGCTCAGTCGGTAGAGCATCAGACTTTTAATCTGAGGGCCGTGGGTTCAAGTCCCACAAGGGGTTTTGTCGTTGGATCAGACATTAAATGATACCATTAACCTTATTAGTTTAATTAAAACATCACCACCATTATAATTAAACTTTTTGTTTAATTATAATACATTATTAGTGAAAATGCAGGTTCATATCCCGCATAAGGTCATAAAAGGGTCGCTGGTCTAATGGTTATGATTGATGCCTTCCAAGCATTAGATTCGAGTTCGATTCTCGGGCGACTCTATATTTTTTATTTTTATTAAATTTAAATAATATTCTGCATGGTGTAACGGTTAGCATGGTGTAACGGTTAGCATGGTGTAACGGTTAGCATGGTGTAACGGTTAGCATGGTGTAACGGTTAGCGCAATGGACTTTGAATACTTAGATATGATAACGAATCACGCTGTGATCTAAATAAAAAATAATAATATTATTTTGTAAGGAATCATAGATCATTGTTAGAGAATTCTATCCGCTGAACAATAAAGTAATGTTCAAAGGCAGATGGATCGTATTAGTTTAATTTATTTAATTTATTAAAATAAATATATATATATATATATATATGGTAAAAACAAAAAAATTTAATAATTCGCTAAAACAATTAACTGAATGTAGAAAAAAAAAATGTCTTAAATCTAATAATGTTAAAAAATGTATGAAAAAACAGTGTTCAAAACATACGAAAGCATTTAATAATTCTATAAAAGCGTTTATTAAGAAAAAAAATCAAAATTTAAATAATAGCAAAAAAAGTCTTAAAAAATGTTATAAAAAACATTGTTCTCAATATTCGCAAGATAAAATAAAGAAAAAAAAATGTATTAAAAAAAAATGTGTAAAAGAAATAAAAAAACTGCAATCTGTTTTTTGGTAATAGTTTAAAGTAATTTCATAATTTCTTCTTCTAAATCATCTAAGTCAGGTGGTACTAAATCTTCATAATTTATAAGTTTACTACTATCACCGTATGTTTGTGGTTGTTTTCCATTGACTGAAATAGGTGCCGGCCAATGACTCGTTGTACGGCGTTCATTAAAATATTTAAGTCTTTTTACTTTCATAGATTCTGTGTTTTTCTTATGATTATCAGGAAGAAAACACACATATTGAACTATTCGTTCTTCAGGATTAGCAGAATCAATTGGTCCATATTGATTCTGGTGAAAAGTGCGTGAATCCCATAGTACCAATGATCCAGCTTTAATATCTAATACTTTTTTAAATCCAGCTGTATCTAAATCTTTAAGAGTATCATGGTCTATCAAATGCCAATTTTTACTACTTTTAATTCCCTTCGTTTCAAAATATTTTTTATGCACTTTATGTGTCCCTTCATAGACTACAAGTGTTCGTTCTTTATTATCAGTTAATGCGACCAATCCTTGATAGCATTTTAATCCATCACTATTTGGAGCCTGATCTGTATGGGTCCAAATATTATCTCTTTTTTTCAAATCTTTAGGTATATAACACGAACCATCAAAACTACTAATTAGTTTTTCACAGTCCCACAAATATTTAAAAATCTCTTGTACTTTTGGATTAGTTCTAATTAGCCACGAAAAGCGCTGATGTCCTGTCTCGAGAAATTTATAGATACCATGTGGATCAATCGAATTATGAATTGAATCATGATTCTTTATGGTTCCTCTCCATTTTTCATGTAGCTCTTTAGCTAGTTTAACTTCTTCAGCTGTTAATACATTCGGTATAATAACATATCCTTTTTCGTTTAATTCTTTTTTAACTTTAGCTTTATCCATATTTAATATTTCAAGTTAAATTAAAAAAATAAAAAATCAATTTTAAATAAAGACTATTATTTAGTGTTAAAAAGTACATCTTCCCAATTTTCATCATTAATAGATATATTTAGATGCCAATCTTCAAACACATCATTCATTATTTCGTAACTATGTTCTAATAGTTCATCATCATATATATCTTTATTTTTAAGTGCCTCATGAGAAGGGTTAAAATTACTCTTATCTATAAACCATTTATCATTAATATCAATATGTTTTACTATTTGTCTTCCATTATGATATTTATAAAAGAATCTATTACTTTCTTCATATCCATATTCTTCAACAATTATGTTATATTTATTTTCTAATTGTTTCCACAAATTACATGGAGAATTCCATGCTGTATAAAATGTAAATATAAATTCATCATCTTCTTCGTCCAATCCACTAACTATATTAATACTAAAATCCCATTTAACACCCCATTCTTCACATGCCTTCGAAAAATTATAATTTCCTGATGAAAGTGGTGCAAATGTATTTGCAAATACATTTAATTTAGTGTTTTTTTGTATAGATTCAATATACCATTTTCTAAATATTTCTATTTCACCTTTTAATTTAGCTTTACCCAAATACCAGTTTGGCATATTAATAATAATAATTTAAATTTTTAATAACAATCAATTTTAATAAAAAAATTTTATTATAATAAATCGATAAATGTTCTAAAGTAATGTGGTAAGCATGCCTTGTGTTATTCGGTCTCTCGTAGTGTGAACCTGTGATTTAAGAACACCTTCTATGAAGATGGTCTGGCACGCGGGAATTGTAGTGTCACCACTCTCGGCACTACACATGCAGTGCCTATCATTTTGTGGTAGGCAGCCAATATTTTTAATCCGTGTTCCTTCAAGACACCACGAATTCAAGACTTCAATTATTTCTTCTTTGGTTGCTTCTTCGGTCAACCCTACTGCTTTCCACAAAGGAAAGTAAGGAGAAGGCAATTCGATATAATCTAAATTTACTCTCCATGTTCGGTCAATATCGAGTTTTTGTTCCAACTTTTCAAGTTTTTCGGTTTGTATGTCACACATCATTTTTTGAATCATGAATGTAGCTTGATTCACAGCCGAAAAAGTTCCTTGTATGTTGTAGAATGGATATGGTCGGTCAAATTCAGGTTGTGCTGGACAAAGACTGATAATACACCCAGTCATTCGTCGTATCTCATCGAACTTGTCCTTGGTCAAGCACCGTTGTTGCCATTCCAGGAAATCCTTCGTGTCACTCCTGTCGACAATTTCCTCTGGGTCTTCTCGCAGAAGTGGTTTTGCGACAACCATCATCCAGAAGGTAGGCATGAACATTTGCGGTTGGAACATCGTTGGTGTTGTAGAAAGATGTAGGTTAAAGTCTTCGGTTTATGTGTTGTGTTTGTTTTATAGTCTTTTATAATATATAGTATTACTTTATCAAATCAATTTTGATTATGCTATGCTATGCTATGCTATGCTATGCTATACTATGCTATGCTATGCTATGCTATGCTATACTATGCTATACTATGCTATGCTATGCTATGCTATGCTATTATAAATAAAAAAAGTTTAATTCAGATAAATCTATAATATTCTATTAGTGTTTACTACATACAAGACACGCTCCCCATTCATCTCCAACTATAGCTCTACAGCAAGGACACGATTGACCACATTGTCCGTAGTGAGTATTCTCATTCCAACATTCAGGATGAAGTACTGGCTCTGGGTATAATTCGGTTTCATATTCGTTGATTACTTCATTAAGTTTAGTATGACTTCGCAAAGTCATCTGGTGTGTACTTCGTGTAATATAAGACTCTGGTTCTTCATCGGCAACACTATCGTAGTCTGAAATTCCATTACAATAGCATTGGGCATATCCGTCCCATATGTTACCACAATTATCGCATGTAACCATTTCTTCATCGGTTTCGGGTTGTAGTACAGTTTGATAAGACATGATTTATTATATACGTAATCCAAATATTTAAATCAATTTTGTTATATGACTATGCTACACTTTAGTATAAAAATATTAATTCTAAATATTCAGATGCTATACTGAGTTCCTTTTCTACAACGCCTTTAAGCTAATTATACTTTATAAATAAAAAAAGTTTTATTCTAATAATTCATAATTTTATAATAGTCTATTCATAAAGTTCTCCATTCTCTCCAACTAATTCTTGCGTGCCTGGATCGTAAATTTTTCCATCTTCGGTCTTGAAGTAGTTTTCTCCGTCGATTACAACTTCTTCGACATCAAGTTCTTCATCCTCTGATTCTTTCACTGGTTCTGGTTCTGGTTCTGGTTTCTTAGCCTTGTTGATTTTCTTCTTTTTCGGTGTTGGTTGTGCTTTTTCTACAGGTTGGATTGATTCTTCTTCTTCGTCATCACAATCTTCACCAAAAACATCGGGTGGTGCAACTTTAGTGTTAGACTTCTTGACAACTCCTGTATCAATTTTAGTCTCGGTCATTGCTACGAAATTCTCAGGAGTTCCTTTGATCCACGAAGCCAAACCACCAGAAGATTTAGATTCTGGAGTGCTAATCAAATCAGGACCGACACGAAGAGAATATCCACGAGCAGTCTTCGTGATACCACCACATGAGTCAAGTTTAGAGGCTGCTTCAACTGCTTCTTCGAAATTCTTGAAACTCAAATTTTTCCCTTCAGAATTCTTCGCATTCTTCGAAAGGTACTTCATTTGAAATGGACCACTCCATCCTTCGGAAGACTTTGGATAGTCATCGACTGTGTAAATAACAACCGGTTCCTGTGGCTCGTAGGTTTGCATCTCTTCCTTGTAACGTTGCTTTTCAACCGTGGCTTTTTCTTCGAAAGGAGCTTTTTCATCGGCACCGACAAGTTTCCATTGTCGGCCTGCTTCCTTCGCAACATCAGGGACTTTAGCTAACTCTTGCTTAGATAAGAGTTCCGTTTTGATTCGGCTACGATTTTCACCGAGCCAAAGAAAGTAGGCACTTTGAGGCCGCTTAGGCTTGTTCGGGTCCTTGGAAGTCTTGGTCTTTCGTCCTTTCTTCTTGTCCGATGAAGAAGTACCACTCTTTGTGGCTTGAAGAGCGATGATAGCTTCAAGCAACTTTTCCTGTGGAATTCCAGTAAGATTTCCATCTTCGCCTTTGAATTGCGACATAAGAGAAGACATAATTTCAGAAGAAGACATCGTTGAAATGAGCTCGTTGAAAGTGTTTGGTTTTGTAGGTTTGTGAAGGTGTTTGTAAGAAATCGGTTAGGATTGTCTGAGCAAATTATATTATAAAGATAGAACCAGATCTCAAAATCAATTTTTTCAAATCAAATGCTACACTACAAAGATGCTATGCTACACTACAAAGATGCTATGCTACACTACATTCATGTCAACAAAATTGATTTTGAAATCTGTTTCTATCTTTATAATATAATTTGCTCAGACAATCCTAACCGATTTCTTACAAACACCTTCACAAACCTACAAAACCAAACACTTTCAACGAGCTCATTTCAACGAACCCTACAAAACCGAAGATGACTCACACAGTACTCATCCCTTTTGTCGACCGTCACAGTTCCATAGTCATTGGTAGAGCCGGTAGCACTATTAAACAACTCATGAGAGAAACCGGTTGTTTTATTAAGGCTGAAAAGCCTAATGCTTCGGCCGGACGACCTCTTCCTTTCTTTGTAGTTCAAGGACCACATGAGAAGGCGGTGAATCAAGCAACGATTCGGATCCAACGTCTCTTGATGACCTCGATGATGAACTCGATGAAAGTGTACAAGGATGAAATCAGCGAACTTTCCGAAAGAAATCAATTTCTCGTGTTGAAAGTAGCAGATGACGAAGAAAATAGAAGTGATGGGTTTACATGTGACAGTGTTAGTTCCAATGAAACAGACCTATTAATTGAAACGCTAACCAGAAAAGTAACCGAAAAAGACCAAGAAATTGAACAATTGAAAAAAGAAGTTGCTGAACTGACCGATGCCTTGTATGATTCTGATGACGAGAATGACGAAATCAAGGTAGACATAGGTCCATCAGTAGAGAACGGGAAAAAAAAACAAGTGCGATTCAAAAAGGTATAAACTTTTAGAATATTAGAAATTATCTTATCATTTTACAATAAAAACATTTTTTTATTCATTTATTATAGTATGTATTGTCATTTATGAATATATAAAAAAATAATTAAACTATAAATTTTGTCAAACTCTATTAATATTGTGTGTTAAAATCCATATATAATTTATATAATTTCTCTACTTTATTTAATTTATCAGTTAATTCTTTCTTTATTAACTCATCGTCTTCTTTCTTTATTAAATCTTCTAAATCATATCTTTTATCATATAAATCATTAGTTACTTTCAAATGTTTTTCAGTGCGAATGTGACCCCTACTTATTTGTTTTAATAGTTTTCCACATACAATACATTTAACTTTATTTTCCATTTTTTATAAATGATAGTTTATATATTTCAAATCAATTTTAAAATGAATCCAAAACTAGATTTACCTTGAAAAAGTAGTTTCTTTAAAGAATAAAAATATAGATGGTAAATTAAAAACATAGATTGAAAAAGACTTATTATTATAATTCATTTAAAAAAGATCTTCGCAGTTAGTAATGATATTAATGACCTGTCTCAATATTTAAGTGGTACTATTAGTTCTATAAAATAAATAGTAGTATAACTTTTTGTTTAAAACTTTTTTATCTAAATCGTAACCTAAAAAAATCATGTTTAAAAAAAAAACAGAATTATTATATGAATCACTTAATCTTCTAACAAAAAAATATAATAGAAATGATAAAAATAATATTAATCATATTTATGCACAATGACATTATAAAGACTTTACACATGGAAACAAACTATTTACTTAGATTTATCTCAAATAGTAAAACTTATACATATGCTATTCATAGCTTTAAACTCCATTAAATTTATTTAATTAAAATTGATTTTTTATTTATGTTTTTAATTAGTAATATCATTATGTCTATACATGAAAAAAAAAAATTACAATTAGAAGCTCTTCAATGGGCTAAATACCTCGACAATTATTTTAGGAGAGGAGTCTATAATGATGATACTGAAATACCTCTACCTTCCATTGAAGGAATTCCATGTATAGAAGATAGAAAACATAATATTAAAGGTAATGACTATATTAGTGAATACTTCATGATTGAAGATGGTATATCAGCTAAAGATATTATATTTGGACCCTTACATTATAAAAATAGACACAACCAAATCGATCATGAATATATTCTAATTGATAGAGGTGCAGATGATTACTTTGGCTACACATTGTCACATCCGGCAGAAGTTATTGCTATTGGGAAGACATGCAAGTTTACCTATTTAAATATTCCATATGGATTATATCAACCATACTATGAAACATCTTTTTATGAAATCTATTTTTGTGGAGTAGATTTGAACATTTTTAAAGATGACTTAGATGCATTTGACACTATAGAAGAACATATAAGTCAAATATTTTTAGATGATACCTATGAAGGAAAATTTAAAAGCTTTACTGTGTTTAGCACTCCTGAAGATTTATTTACCATAGAACAAGTTTTACCTGAAAGTATTTATTAAAATTGATTCATTATTTTTTTAATTTCACGCTTAATATATAATACTAATAAGAAAATGAATTATAATACGAGTTGTAAGTGTGGAGTCACGGACAAAGATGGTACTAATCTTCAACTAATTAGTAATAATCCGTATAGTCATACTGATAAAAACTATCAAAAAATAGAAGCACATACACTGTTTAATGGATGGAAACTATATGAGGATGAACTTTCGTGGACTGAATGGTTTATGTCATATTTATATAATAGAGATATAGAATCTCCATTAATAAAATATATATTTAATTTAGAAACAGGAGAAGTATATTTACTTTGTCATCTTACCGATTATAAATTAGTTAAAGTTGGACAATTTGGACAAGAAACACAACATCCATATATTTTTATGGAAGATAGCAGTTATATTCGTGTTCTACCAAAATATAATAGTGTCATTCAAAACTCACACTATGCTAAAAAATGCCTTAAAAATTATACAGAAAATATTAATGATGATGTTTAGATTATAATAATTAAAGCTAAAAAAAGAAGCATAGTAAATAGTACTAACCAAAATAAATCAATATTGCTATAGTATTCTCCAATCATATCTTCATAGTCATACATTTTTTATTTAATAGTAGTCCAACATTTGGCTTTATATTGAAATTAACAAAATTGATTTTATAATCTTTAAGTATATCATAATATAATTGATTACTAAACATGTCTTTCACTACCTTTTACACTAAGAACAGCACAGTTGGCGAAGATTGTCTTTGGATTAAAGATGGGAATCGTTACATCTGTGTTTCCTACATTTACTTTCCATCAACCGGTCAAATTCAATATGCCGCGAGCGTGTTGAAATCAAGTAGATCGCAAGAAGAACTAACTGAAGAACAAATCAGCGGACACGAAAATACCACAATTCGCCGGTTCCAAATTCGTCCAGTCCAAACTTCTATGGGTAAATTTCTCCCATACTATGAGATGCTGAAACAAATTCGTCGTGAAATGTGTCATGGCGCAGGTTGTGTAGGTCTTAGACATCCTATTTCACGATCAGATGATACAGAATCTCTCAGCTCGGTTGAAATGATGTCTGATATCAGCGAATATGACACACTTATTCCTCGTTTTGAAGTTTCTCAGAAAACTTATGATGTTAGAACGGTTCATTGCATTAAATATGGCTATGTTGATGAAGAACCACACGACGAACACAATCATTTCACGCAACGAACTATATACATTTGTTTCAAAGGACTTGCACAAACTGGAGAGGTTCTTTATGGAGCATGCATTCATCATGAAGGAGCTTACTGTCTCGAAGAATATGATGAACCAGACCTTGATGATGATAATCATTATGAAACCGCTATGATGAGACTTGAAAAGTGTCCAGTTCAAATGATTATTCCAGAAGAATTCAGGAATCAATTGAACAAAGTTGCAGCTCATCGCGAAGATGTAATGTATATTATACTTGAAAAGATTAAAACCAGAATTGGAGGACTCCTCCAAATTAAAGGACAAAGATTGTAGACATTATTAGATATTATTAGATATTATTTGAATTATATTAAAATAAATATTTTTTATTTACACATGTAAAATAACAAATTAGGTAAATATGCCTATTATAAATAAAAATATCATAGTGTATCCTCATCTTGAATGGACATTTGAATTTGAAAATGAATCATTACTCTATAAATATATGACTAAAATCATAAATCAATTTAATTTAGATATTACTATTTGGACTAAAAACTCGTTTACAACAAATGATAGTGGGTTTTGAAATATGACACTATCGATTAAAGTAGATGAATTATCTTATTGTTATATGTTTAGATACAACTATGATTAATATAATTTATTGAAATAAAATTGAAAATTTTTTTGTTTAATAAATTATATTAATCATGTCTATTACATTTGAACACACGCTGAAAGCTGCAGGGAAAAAATATACATTTAGCATCGGTGGTGCTGGATGTGAAAAACGTATTACTCGCCTACCCCATATAATTAATAAAGATCCTATACTTATTTATGGATTTGGTCAAGACTCGCTTGGAATATTTAAAACTGATACACAACTTCTTCTTTCATTAGCGGATGGTCATGGGCCTAAAATGGAAGGTAAAACTATATCATATAAAATTCATGAGTACATGCTTACTTATATCGCTGATATTAAAGACTATATTTTAACATCAATCAAAGAAAATAAAATAGATAAAGCAAAACAAATCATAACAGAAATGTTTGAGTATGTTAACCAAATTATATTAAAGGAAGATGAGGTTACATCGGGGTTTTTGAAAGGTGGTACTACATTTACTATGCTTCATAAGTTCATTGATATAGAAAATGGAGATCTTTATTCATTGAGTTATAATGTTGGAGATAGTCCTTATTTTAAGATTTCAATAAATGGAGTATTAGAAGAGCTTAGTGAAAACCAAAATTGCGATAATATGCAATCGGTAGAAAATTATTACAATCATTGTTTGGTTAAAGGTATTGAACCTTCACCTATTTATTTTGGAAGATTTAATTACCGTTATAATTTTAAAATGCCATGGGTTGGTAGTGAACCTATTATTCCATATAATGTAGAAATAGTAGATGGAACATATAAATTATCTCCAAATATTGAAATTATGAGAAGAGTTTATGAAGAATCTCCTATTGAATATAAATCCAATACTTTTTACAATGGGGGGCCTCAAAGTATAAGAGCACGTGAAGCAAATATTAAGGCTTTATCTGAAGGGAAATTTCCTATGGAAAATTTTGGTAGCACAGTTAAAGGAGTTTTACAAAATACTCATTCATTCGGTGATAAGCTAAGTGTCATTGAACAAAATATAGTATGTAAACCTCATATTTCTATTAATAAAATTACAGAGCCACATTATGATTTTTTAGGAAGTGATGGACCAATTGATTGCCTTACAAACAGAGATATACTCACTATGTTTAAAGAAAAAACATTAATGGATATAAAGGAATTTACTATGTTTGTGGAAAATACTGTGGATTCTAATGCTGTTGAAGGTGGTTTTAAACTGAGTGAATTTACGAATATTCCTGTATGGGATGATACTTCATTCTGGGTTGTAGAAACTATATTAGAAGACGAAATTGAATCTAAAATTATTGAATTAGAAAAACAAAATGCCGAAATGTTAGAGTTGGCTAAATATATTCAAACCGAAATTATTAGAGTAAATGAAACTTGTAATAAACTTGTATAAATTTGGTTATTATTTTTATATAAAAATTTGTCGTAATTCTATTGGTTTTATTCTATTATTACATTAGGATTATTTACATGTTCAAACTATTAAAAAACTATGAAGAAACTAATAATGAACTTTAAGTATAAAATTGATTTAAAGTATATTAATGTTGTAATATTAAAACATTAAAACATTAAAAATGTGGGCAACATACTATGCTACAGCACAAATAGAAATACTCAAAATAAAAGAAAAAGCAGCAAAAACTGAAGTATCTAAAACTGTGGTATCTAGTTCTTAATAGAATTAATACATTGATAGAAATAATAAAAAGGTTTACCGCAATATTTAATAGTATTATTATTATTTTCTATACAATTCCATAGCTCTAAGTTATATTTTTTACATTCATTAATTTTAGCCAAATTATTTTTATCGTCCATACTATTAATTTAAACTATAATTCTAACCTTTATATAAATGTTTTACAGGATATAAATTATTATTTAGAGGACTAATTAGTAAAGACATTTTATATAAAATTGAACATATTTTTTATTATAAATAATAGTATAACTCAACTATGATTGTTCAACTTATTTTCATACATTTGTTAGATACTATAAAAACCTTTGATGGTGTCCTTGAAACATGGTTAAAAGAAAAGAGACTTAGTAAACCTAAAGGAGTGTTAAACTATATTTTTAAATATTTACAAGATTTAGATGATGGAGTTATATTGCAAAAACTTAAAAAATTAGAAAAAGCTGAAGAAAAAATAGCCACTATCATTTATTCTAAAAAAAATGATATTGAAAAGAAAAATATGATAATTGAACTCATGAATAGTGATTTAGAAGAATTATCTTTTATTAATAAATGTCAAATATGTAACTTAGAAACATGTAATTCAATTGAATTTTGTGAAGCAAAGACGAATAATTGGTTAGGCATCTAGATTATAAACGAATGGATAAATATATTTCCATTCAGCATCTATATATTCTTTATATTCAAGAGTATTAAATTCTTCATCATAATTTTCTTTTTCTAAATGACTATAATGCGGTGTTATATAAACATTCCGTACATATTCTCTATCATTTTCACCTCTGATTTCATCATATAATAATACCATATCTTCATCGACTTCTATATTTTGTGCAGTTTTTACTATTAATTCTCCTTTTAAAAATTTAAAAATAGTTTCTTGAAACATATTTATGCTATCATTTATTAGCATTTCATTTAATATATCAAACAACTTACTATTAATACATGGTTCTAACTGTTTTAATGTTATTTTTTTTGTATCTATTTGCTCCTTCAATGACATTAGTGATAGATGTTCAAGTGATGTAATAGACATCTTGTTACTATATGTTTACATAAAGTTAAAATATTCAATTTTGAACCTTTATATTGTTCTATAGAATTGTTCTATAGAATTATTTTTTTGAAAACTTTTTTTAGGCTTTCCCCCCCCCCTCTAAAAAAAGCGCTAAAACTTAAGTTTTTTTTGTATTTTCTTATGTTTTAACTTATTCTACTTTGTTTTCTATTACCTTATTTACTTATAAAAACTTATTTAATTATTAAAACTTAATAATATATAAAATAAACTTAATAATATATAAAATAAACTTAAAAAATAATTTATATCTCTATTATATATGGTATTGTATACTTGCTACGCTTGTTTATTCTCTTCTAACCAGAAAAACGATTATAATAGACACATTAAGAGAAAGAAACATATTAAAAATGTAAGTGAAATAGAAGCAAATAAGGTAACGAGCCAAAAAGACCCAAAAAAGAGCCAAAAAGACCCAAAAAAGAGCCAAAAAGAGCCAGTTTTTTTGTGTAATTATTGCAATTCTACATTTAAAACTTATGCTAATAAACGGCGACATGAGTTGCATAGATGTAAAGAGATTAGCTATAAAGATAAAAAAATTAAATTATTAGAAAAAGAGAAAAAAAAACTAGAAAAACAAATTGAAAAAATGTTAGATAAAACGTGTACTATTAATAATAATACTACTAATAATAATACGAATAATAATACTAATAATATAATCGTAGTTAATAACTATGGCAAAGAAAATACTGATTATTTAACAGCTGAAAAAATAGCTCAATTATTGAATCGACCCTATGATAGCATTCAAGAATTAATAAAGCTATTACATTTTAACGTAGATCATCCTGAAAATCATAATGTTAAAATAACAAATAAAAAAGAACCATTTGCTTTAGTATGGAATGATCCTATATGGGAGCTAAGGAAAAAGAAAAAAGTTGTTAAAGATATGGTAGATAAAGGTTATACGATGATTGATATGACTCATGATGATATAGAAAACCCATTAAAAAAATATGTTAACTTCCAAAATAATTTTGAAGATGATTCTAGTAATATCAAGGATTTAATAGAAGATGAAACCGAATTAATGATTATTAATGAAACAAAGAAAATAGAGAATTAATAGTAACAATAAGTTTTAATATCTAATATATTAAGTGAAAAACTTAAGTTTTATTTGTGATTTTCCTTATATTTTTACTTAACTTACTATTTTTATATTACCTTATTTTCTTAAAAAAACTTAATTATTAAAAAACCTTAATATATATAAAATAAACTTAAAAAAATAATTTATATTTCTATTATACATGGTAATATATACGTGCTACACTTGTTTATTTTCTTCTAATCAAAAAAACGATTATAATAGACATCTTAAAACTAAAAAACATTTAAAAAATGTAACAACATTAGAAGACAATATTGAAATGAACACAAATGAACACAAAATAAACACAAATGAACACAAAACTAAGATACCTGAATATAAAACTAACACATATGAACATAAATGTAATTATTGTTCTGAAACTTTTAATACTAAACCAAGTAGAAGAAGACATGAAATGCATTATTGTAAAAAAAATACATCTATAATGAGTAGTAAAATAAAAGCATTAGAAAGTGAAAAGAAAAAACTTGAGAAGCAAATAGAAAAAATGTTAGACAAAACATGTACTATCAATAATACAACAACTAATAATACAAATAATAATACTAATAATATTATAGTTGTTAATAACTATGGCAAAGAAAATACTGATTATTTAACAGCTGAAAAAATAGCTC
>ERZ807291.4372-NODE-4372-length-18800-cov-6.916031_pt1 | contig 18800 bp, 15 predicted proteins | sample MGYA00521257_ERZ807291 | MGnify/ENA primary metagenome ERZ807291 (study PRJEB31413, sample SAMN03169783) | marine metagenome | biome: Marine; feature: Water; material: Subsurface seawater | place: North Sea | collected 2011-04-28 | depth 1 m m ... | reverse complement strand
CAACCGAAAAGATGTAAATCTTCATTATAAAATTTTGTTAATTTTGTATATCGTTTGGCTTAATTTAAATAATAAAATATGATATATTAAAGAAAGTTTATTTTTTATTTTATAATTTGAATTCAGCCTTGATTTGTAAGCAACACCATTAGATTTTTCATAAAGAATCTTTTCCCAATTCTGATTGTTGGGAATTCTATACCATTCATTCATTCTAAGAGTAGGGTTAATATCAGCTCTATCGTTTAGGATAAATGAAACCCTTTTTCCTGATATTTTAGAAGATATATAAAAGTTTAATTTAGCTTTATTTGATGTATCTTTTCTACAGATGTCATAATGATAAATCTTATATTTTTTACCCCAGGCAAAGGTGGAATAATATTTATTCATTAAACCCATCATTAAACCGTCACATCCAGGTGCATTTCCAACACTAAAATTAAAATTTTCTTTTAAGAAAATATTATTAAAAGGATATTCAAAAACCCACACATCAGAAAAATCTCCCCTATCCCATGACAATTTTTCAAAATAGAGAGTTTCATCAGGTAGCTTATGTTCTTCAAAATTATGCCGGCTACAAACGAGAGATTTTTCTTTAGTACCTATTGCAAAAAAATCTTTATCAATATTTTCCCATTCATTTGATTGATCTAAAAAAATATCAAGATTTGAAATTATTATAATACATTTTTCATTAAAATTTTTTATACAAAATTTAATGATGTCATCAAAGTTAACTCTATCAACTATATGAATGAATGTAATTTTCTGTGAATTTTTTAAATTCAAAATTTCTTTTTTATTTATATCTTTATTTAAGAATATATAAATTTCAGAAATAAAATTTAAATTTAAATTTTTTTGAATACAAAATAAATATTCTTTTTTTCTGGCTAAATTTTTTTCATCGTAATAATTTAAGAATATTTTTTTTTTCATTTAATTAATTTTATACATTGCTTTAATAAAACTATTCATTCAATTAAGTGGTTTAGAATTTTTTTAAAATATTTAATCCTAGCTTATAAAGTAGTTACATTATTATCTATTAATTTATAAACAAGATCAATTATTACATTAAGGCTTATTTTTAGTGTTTTATGTTTTTATATATTTTAATTAATAATTTGTATCTATTACTTGTTGGTATTATTAATGACGTCTTTTTGTAGACATTAATTGTAATTTATAGATTGCATCTAATTGTAATATTTTTGAGTCTGATGAATATTTTAAATCCTCAAGGCTTATTAATTTATAATTTTTTTTGAGGAAATTATTTTCTATTTCTGAAAATTGACTTTGTTCTGAGTAATAATCCTCAAAAATAAGTTCTAATTTGATATATTTTATTCTTCCTTTACTTAAGGGTATTCTGGCACCTTTTAAAATTAAATTTTCATTTCCCTGGGTATCTAGTTTAAGCAAGTCAATGATTTTAATATTATTTTTATTCATGTAGCTTTGAATTGTTATACATTTTACTTTTATTATTTTGCTTGTATAATTTTTATCTTGCCTATGCCTATTCACATTTAAGTTTTTTAAACTAGATGTTTCTTGAAAAGAATTCACGTAAAAATTTTTATATGAATTAACATCACTAATTGCAATTTGATTAAGTATTACTTTTTTATTATGTTTATACTTTGATAACAATACAGAAAAAAGTTTAGGATTTGGTTCAAATGCATGCACAATAACATTTGCATCAATATCTAAAAAATTATCAATACTTCTTCCATCAAAACTTCCTACATCAAAAATTATTTTTTTTTTGTATTTCTTTTTTAGTGAAATAAACAAATTTACTATTTCTTTTTTCACTATTAATTTTATACACTAAATAATTAGTAATTTTTATTTTAGCTTTATAGGGAAATAAAGCAAAAAAAGAATAAAGAATTTCAGCAATATACCTCAAAAATATTTTAAACAATTTTTAAAACTCTCATTTTTAATAAATCATAACATTTAAAATAATTAAAAAAATCATAGATTTATTTTATTTTTACATAATAAAAAAATACTTAAGTTTGTATAAAATATTATCGATAACCAGTTATTAAAAAAATTACCTGATGGGAAAAATGGAAAAATAAATAGAAATAGACCAAAAACTGTTATCAAATAACCTTTTTCTATATTGGAGAGGCTTTTTCTTCTTAAAAGTTTTTTTGACGAATAGATGATTAATTCAAATAATAGATAAATAAAAAATATAAATAAGAATGAATAACCAATAATACCAATTTCAGATAAAAATTGTAAATGAAAATTATGTGGATGGGTATTACACCCATTTTTATATTCGTAAGATGAAAATAATTTGTCATTTTTTTTTACTTCTTTGTTTATTTTATTCGTAGCTTCATAAAAATAATTACCACTTTCAGATAATAATATAATACTTTTATCTTTCAACATTAGACTATAAATATTCCCATTTTTTAAAAAAATTCCATCTTGAGGTGAAAAATAAAAATTTTTATTTTTTATTTTTTCTTTTGGTACAAATTTTTCTTCACTACATAAATGTCTAAAAGAATAAAAACCTTGACCAAAAATTAATTTATCCTTGAACATTTTAATTGCAGTATCTGCATGAATCTCATGCCTAAAGCTTGGCCAAATATTGTTCGTTGAACTTTTAATTTGTTTGTATGTATGGATGAACAATCTTTCTACATTTTTTGTTGGTAAAAATGATACTGAGTAAATACTTAATAAAAAAAATAAAAATAAAATAAAAAATTTTTTTAATGATGTAGATATAAATATATAAAATAAACTCATTAATATACAGGTAATAAAACCAACTCTTTCAGCGCTATAAAAAGTCATCAATAATGATATAATGATCAAATAATATTGATAAGTGGGAGAATATTTTTCTTTATTAATAAATAATAATGACAAAATTAAAGGTAAAGTTTTGCTAATATAAGATCCTAAGATTAATTCATCAAAGAAAAAACTAGATACCCTACCATTTACCACATCATAACCAAAAATATTAAATCCTAAGAAGAATTGAATTGATGAGTCAATAAATAATAATGTATGAGTAATCAAAAATGACTTTAATAACATTTCTGTAGAAAATATATCTTTTGAAAATATTATAGTTAAAACAATTGAATAAAATATAAATCTAAAATATGGAATACTTTTTTCAAAAGATATTATGAGATCAAATGAAAAAAAAGAGTTAATAAGTATATATATATAAAAAATAAAGAGAATTTTAATAAAAATATTTTTTAAATCTATTTTTTTAATAAAAAAATAATTTATTATAAAAAAAAGTGATAGTGATGAAATATAAAAATCTAGCAAAAATCTACTAAAGATAAATAAAAATGGTAAACAAATTATAGATATTTTTAAAATTTTATTGTCATTTATATCAAAGAATTTCATTTAATAAGACCAATTTATATATATAGTGAAGTTTATGAATTCAAAGAATAAAATTTTATATTTAGATAATAGCAAATTACAATGTTTTTTTTATTTATTTTTAATAATAAATATATTTTTATCTATTAATTCTGGAATATATCATATTCAATTATTTGAAATAACTGATAATTATTTAAATAATTTTTTTGCTTTAGTAAATATTTATAGATTTTCAATTATTTTTGTAATTACATTTTTAAGTATATTTCTAGTTTTTTTTTTAAAATCTAAAATTGATCAAGAAAGTAAATTTTTTATATCATATTTAATTGTTCAATTTATTGTTTTATTAATTTATGAGAGAGATAAAAGAATATTGGATGTTCATTCCCCACAAATATACGACAGTATAGCTTATTTATTTGCATCAATGTCATCATTATTAATTTTTAACTTAGTAAATCCTGAAATTAAAAAAAAATTTATTAAATATTTTTTTTTCTTTCTAATATTTTTTTTTATAATTTTTTCATCATTTTTTCTTAAAGAATTATATATTGAAAGTTTGACAAATATTAATAATGATTATCTATATAGTTCATCAACCTTAAAACCAGCTGGAAATCACTTTGGACAACCAAATCCAAGAGTTACAGGTTTATCTAGGATAGTTTTAATATTATTTATTTTATTTGTAACTTTGACTATTTATAAAGATAAAATAAACAAATTTTATTTATTTTTATTTGCTATTTTTGGTTTTATATGTTGTTTTAATATTTGGGCATTACAAAGTAGAGGTTCTATTTTTGGTGTTATTTTTTTTGGTTTAATATTTCTTGTTTTCTTTAAAATAAATTTTCTAAAAAAAATTTTTATTTTTTTGTTTTTGTTTTTATTACCTGTAATAACTTATGAACAAATTTATAAAAAAGAATTATATAAAATAAGAGAAATAATTAAAAACAATGCTTCGTCTTTTGTAGATCAATCTAATCAATCTAACTGGCAGAAGTTTATTATCAAGCAGAACACATGGGAGAATGTAGAAGCTACAAAAAGACTGATACTACCAGATGTAGTTGATGTTAAATTAAATGAATATAGCTCTGGGAGATTAAAAATATGGGAAAATTGTTTTAAAATTTTAATTGAACATAAGTATTTTTTTGGATTTGGACCGCAAGCAGATAGATATTTAATAACAAAATATCTAAAAAATGACTTACATGCTTCCTGGGGTAATAATGCTTCTAATGCTTTTTTATACTCCCTGTTATCAGCTGGAATAATTGGCATGTTATTTGTTTTATATATCTATATTCAATCAATAAAACTTTTGTATTTCTTTGCTTTTAGAATAAAAGTTTTTGATGGAAGTCAAGTTTTACCAATTACGTTTTTTAGTATTTTATCTTTTATATTATTTAGATCTTTGTTTGAAAACAGCTTCTTGGTATTTGGTATTGATTTTTTTCTTTTTATAATCTCTTATTTCTACTTAAAAATTTCACTTAAAAAAAGTTAAATACAGACCTTTTTTAATATTAACATTTGGATTATATAATAGTTTCCTTTTTGCCTTTGTAATAGAAATTCTTGAGACTATAATGTTCTCTCTGGGAGTTTTACCTATCTTAATATTTGGTTTTATATCTTTATTTTTTTTATTTAAAAAATGAAAAATATTTTTATATAGTACATTTAATGAAATTGACTTGCCATAAGCAATATTAAATATTTCGGCTTTATTGTTTTTTTCAATATATTTACACGATAACTTTATAGATTTAATAACATCACTAACATGACAAAAATCTCTAAGAATATTTTTATTATCATGAAAAATTATTTTTTTTTTTAAAATAATTAAATTAATCCACTTAGTGATTACTACAGAATATAAAGAATGAAATCTTTGATACTTTCCATATATGTTTGAAAACCTAATACCTATAGATGATATTTTGTATTTTTTGAAAAATTCTAATGCGATTTTTTCATTTTCAATTTTGGTTTTTCCATAAAAAGATTTGGGATTTAATTTTGTTTTTTCAGTATTTTTAAATCTATTTTCACCATAAACTGCAGAAGAACTAGCATAGATAATTTTGTCTTTTTTAAATTTTTTCATTGAATTTAAAATATTTTTAAATCCTTTGACATTAATTGCGTAAGTTTTATTTGGATTTAATGTACATTCATTAATAGACGTAAGAGCAGCTAAATTCACTATTATATCAAATTTGTGATTTTTAAATATATGCTCAATATTTTGATAGTTTATTATCGATTTATTTATAATAATTATTTTTTTTTTTTCATTTTTGGTTAACAGTCTTAATAAATTTAAATTATTTTTTTTACTGCTGTCGACACATATTATCTTATTTTTTTTTATTAAACTTAAGATTAAATTTGTTCCAATAAAACCAGACCCACCAAAAATTAGCCAAACTTTATCCATTAAATTTTTCCTAAAACAGTATTACACATTTGTTTATTTTTTTTTACAAAATCTATAAATCTTTTATCTTTATTTGTAAATTTTTTTTTCGCAAAAGAATAAAAATTCATATTTTTAAATTTTTTACTTAGAAAATTATTACTTAAGCTTTTGTGCTTATAGATTTCTTTATCTGACAAAACAATGCATTGTGAATTATAAGAGTCAATAGCAAACAAACTATAAAAATTTTCTTGAGAATTTAGCGAGAATTTAGATTTTTTTAGATATTTTAAAAGTAAAATTCTATTGACATAACCCTTGTAAATAAAATGTTTATTTTCTTTTAGTTTAAATTTATCTCCAAAGATCAATATTTTTAATTTACATTTATATAAATTAAGAATTAATTTATCAAATGTCTCATTTTTTTTTGTATCATGATTTCTATTATAAACCACTACATCAATATTTTTTTTTTCTCTTCTAAGACTTTTTCTTGTACTGAAATTTTGAAATATAAAGTTAAAAGTAGATTTTTTTCTATCTTGTTTAGAAACATATTTTTTCAATATAGATGTTGAAAATATAACGTTAGAGAATTTTCTAAATATTATATATAAACTTATTTTGTACATCACAGGGAATATATATTTTCTAATCATATCACTAACATTTTTAATCTTACCTTTATAAATACCTCCTGTGATAGGTCCTAAAATTGTTTTTTTTGGCAGTAATAAAAATACTAAAAAATTCCATAGAGGTAAGTAGTTTAAAAATATTATTTGCTTTTTTTTATGAGATTGAAGAAAAAAAACACCTTTAAAAGGATTTATATATTTATGGTAAAAATTTTTTTTATTTTTAGATCCATTTAATAAAATTATTTTTTTTTTATTAAATTTTCTATTATTAATAATTAATTTGTTAACAAATAATCTTCCTAAAATTCCTTCACCCGTATTTTTGGAAAAATCACTTGCCCAAATACAAGATATTTGACTCTTCATTTTATAATTTTAATATCAATTTTAGAATACTTATTATAAAATTCTCCATGTAAATACGATATAAAAGACTGTATTAATCTAACAACCCTTCTATAAGTGTCTGTCCTTAATCTCCAAGCAAATTCTAGTCCTAGATTATCCCAAAATTCAGGGATTGGCTTTTCATCTCCAGATGCCATACTTATTGCTCCTCCAACACATAGAACTTTATAATAATTATTATTCGCTGAAATTAATTCTGCAAATTGTTCCTGTTTAGGTGTTGGTAAAGTAAGAATTATCAAATCATTTAATGTGAATTTCTTTTTACAATAATTATTGTAAAGATATTTTACGTTTGCATATGGTAGATCAATATGAATTATTTTTATTTTAAATCTTGTTTTTAAGTACATGTATGAGTTATTTGATAAGTTTCCAAAAACATATATTTTATTAATTTTGGATGGTAAAACTAAATTACTTATTAGTTTTCTACCAGGAATTTTATTAAAAATTTTATTTGAATTATAAAATTTTTTGGAAAAAATTCCATCTGGCCAATGATATAAATTTTCATAAAGTTTTACTTGATTGGAGTTATAATAACCTAAAAAAGCAAGATTGAGCCCTGATAAACAAAAACTTTTTGTAAAAGGTAATTTTCTAACATTCGTAATTAGTTTTATTTTTTTTGTTTTAAATATAATATTTTCAAAAATATTAATTAATTTTTTTAATAAATTAACCTTATTAAAATTTTTATTAACAAATAATTTTGTATTAATTTTAGATCTTTTAAATAAAGTCAAATTTTTGTTACTTAGTATTTTATTAATTAGATTTATCATTCCTTTTACATCGTCTGGCTTTACACATTTTCCTGCTTTACTCTCATTGATTAAATCTTTTGCTTCTCCGTCAATCATTCCTAAAATATATTTATTAGAATTTAGATAAGTTTGTAGTTTACCAGGTATTGTAGCTGATAAAGCTTTGCCTTTTTTAAGTGATATTAACAATATATCTGCGATAGAATGAAAGGCTGAAATATTTTGAATTGGTTGGTTGCCATAAAACTCAATATTTTTTATTTTATATTTAATTGCATTTCTTCTAAATATATTAAGTTTTCTTCCTGAACCAACTATAATCCAGTTTAGTTTTTTGTTTTTTCTAAAATATTTAATTACCTTAAAAACATTATCAAAATTTTGGGCTTCACCAATATTTCCAGTAAAAACAATATTAATTTTACCTACTTTTTTTTTAATTTTGATTTTGATATTATGTTTAAGATTTTCAGGCCACGATGGAAAGTAAATTGATTTATTATTATTTATTTTTTTATCAATAATACTTTTAAATGTTTTAGATTGTACGAGTATAATGTCTGTTTTTTCATAAATTTTTTTTATTATATCATCTAATAAACTGATTAAATAAGTATTTTTAATAATTTTTAATTCAAACAATATATCTGGCCATAAATCTAAAACCCAAAGGACTGATTTACAATTTTTAATTTTTGCTAAAAATATTGAGACAATTGCTACTGTAATTGGACTCGTTGCAAAAGTAAAAATTATATCATATTTTTTTTTTCTTAAGATAAATGGGGCTATAAAAATACCACTTAAAATGAATGAGATGTAATTTAAAAATAAATTTATTTTTGAAGAGTCTTTTCTTAGAATAATTGGCAAACGATATATTTTTGAACCACAAAAACTATTAAATTTATTTGGGTCTTTTTTATAATTTGAAAATAATGATCCATCTGGATAATTTGGTAATCCGGTTAGAATTTCAACTTCTAAGTTCTTTGTTTTTAAAAATTCAACTAATTCATTAATTCGAAATTGCTCTGGCCAGAAATATTGACTTACTATTAATACTCTCAACTTTTTGACCAAATTTTTTTATTTATGTATGGGATATAGCTTTGAATAATATTCACAATTTTATTAGAAATATTTTTTTCATGATAATCTTTTAGTTGAAAATCAGTATCTGATAAATTTTTAGCTAAAGCTATTTCCAAAGACTGTAAGATTTCTTTTTGTTCTACACCTGATAATAAACAAATTCCTTTTTCCATCCCCTCCTGTCTTTCATGAGTAGTTCTTAAATTTATAGATCTTAATTGTAATATTGAAGTCTCTTCTGTAATGCTTCCACTATCTGAAATGACTAAATCAGATGATTTTAATAATCTTACATAATCAAGAAAGCCAAATGAATTATAAAATTCTATATTTTTATATTTGTTTTTTTCTTTTTTTAATTTTTCCAAAGTTCTTGGATGTGTAGAAAAAATTACTCTTAATTTATTTTTTTTTGAAAATATATTTATTGACTTTAATATATTATCTAAAATTTTTTTACTTATTAAATTTTCTTCTCTGTGTATTGAAGCTACTATATATTTTTTGTTTTTTAATTTAAGCTTATTAATTATCTTACTTTTATTAATTTTCTTATCATAATACTCATAGACTTCTTTAAGTGGGCTACCTACTTTAATAATTAGATCTCTGGGAAGTCCTTCTCTCAATAAGTTGTTTTCTGCATATGTGCTATAAGTCAAATTTATATCCGCAATATGATCAACAATTTTTCTATTAATTTCCTCTGGTACTCTCTGATCAAAACATCTATTTCCAGCCTCTATATGAAATATGGGTATTTTTTTTCTTTTTGCACATATCGCAGTAAGAGAGGTGTTGGTATCTCCCAAAATTAAAATTGCATCAGGCTTCTCTTTTTCAAGAACTTTTTCAAAAAAAATTAATGCCTTAGATATAAAATCAATTGGACTTTTATTTATACTGTTCTTCAAAAAATATTTGGGTTTTCTAATTTCTAAATCTTTAAAAAAATTTAAATTCAAGTTTTTACTAAAATTTTGATTAGTATTCACTATTTCATGATTAAAATATTTGTCTAATGTTCTAAGAATGCATGACAACCTTATTATTTCTGGCCTAGTTCCTAAAACTGTTAATATTTTTTTTTTCATTTTTTAATAAAATTATATGTATCAGGTTTATTTACATCATATATTTCATTTGACCAAATTACCAATAAAGCATCTTTATTTCCAATATTTTTAATTTTGTGTAACACGCCTGGTATAGAAACAACACGTTTAATGTTTTGTTCGTTTACAGTAAATGAGTTTTTTTTATTATCGTATAGGTCGGTATAATAAAATTTAACAGTTCCTTTTAAAATAAAAAAATATTCAATTTTTGTATTATGGAAATGGTTTCCTCTAATTTTATTAGGGTAAATTTTTAAGAAAGAAAATTGACCTATTTTTTTAGATTTAACTAGTTCTGCAAACTCACCTCTTTCATCAATATTTTTTTTTATTTTACAATTCAAACTCTTTCTTGGTGAAAAATAAATAAACGTAGCATATAATTTTTTTATAAAACTATCTGAAATATTTTTTGGTAATTCATTACAATCTAAATTTTTAAAATAATATAATTTATCAATAATTAATTTTAAGTTTATTTGTTTTACATTTTTAAAATGTGTAATTACTTTATTAGTTGTAAAATTAATTTTTAATAAACCAACTAAAAAATTAACTAAATCATCAATATAATATAAATTGATTTTTTTATTAATTTTTAAATTTACATTAAGACCTCTTGAAATTTTATAACAGAAAGTTGCTATTGCTGAATTATAGTTTGGCTTTGACCATTTTCCAAAAATGTTGGGTAATCTTAGAATTATTACTTTGGTATTTTTGTTATTAATTTTTCTTAATATATTTTCAGATTTTTTTTTTGTTTTTCCATAAATATTATCTTTGTTAAAATGAATTGTTGAAGCATAGATAATTTTTACATTTTTTCTTTTATGCTCCATGGCATCATAAAGTTTTTTTGTTAAATCAACATTATTTTTATGAAAATTTTTATCATTTTTTTCTCTATTAGAACCAGCTAAATGATAAATAACATCAGCTTTATTTACTTTTAATTTAAAATCTTTTTTGGATGTTTTTTTTGTTATAGAAAAAACTTTTTTTTTTTTTAACTTCAGATGAGTATGCAAATTTTTTCCTATAAAACCATTTGATCCTAAAATTAAAATATTCATGTTGAAATTTTATTTTTAAAATAATTAAATATTTTTAATATTGATAGATATCTTAAATCTCTTTTGTGGTGAATTGGTGATGAAATGATATTTTCCCAATAAGGAATATTACGAAAATATGCATTTTCAAAATAATCATACACGGATAAAGTAAAAATATTATTCAATTTACACAGTAATGAAAATATACTTTGATCATGCCTATGTTCAATAAATTGATGATGTTCTTCATTAAATAATCTTGAATTATCAACCAATTTTTTTTGTATGTGAAAAGGTTCTATCCATTTTTCAATAAAGTCATAAGAAAATGAACATTTTTTCATTAAAAATGATCCTGCGGAGTATTGGGCTGAATTATAAATATTTGAGTCTTTTTTGACTCCATAAAATTCTAATAATTCTTTTTTGGTAAATTGATATTCACATAAAATTTTATAAGTTAATTCTGAATCTATATTTAGTGGTTTTGAATAGTTAAACGCAACAATGTTATTTGTTAAACATGTGTTTGCTAAATCTTTTATAATATTTTTATCAGTTTGTTGATGGTTATTAAACACACTACCTATGTCACAGTAATGTAAAATTGCATCAGAAGGAAGAGATTCAAGATATTTTTTAACAATATATGGTTTCCAAATCCAATATCCATACCCTCTATGATCTCCCTTTTTTTTGCATATTTGAATGAAATTTTTTGCTTCATTTGGGATATCATCATATGAGAAAATTTTATAGTCCTGATAAAAGTCAAATTTATCTAATTGACGTTTAAATCTTAATCTACTTATAAATAGGTCTGGGCTTGCAAACGAACATAAAAAAATATTATTTTTATTCATTTATCAAATCATTTTTGACCTGATTAAATATTTTAATTAATTGATCTTTTTTAAGTAAATCTGAATTATTAGAGCTATAACTTTTTTGTTTTTTAGTCATTATTCCTTTATTAAAATATAGATTATAATTAAGATCTCTTATATCGCTGGATATTTTAAAATATTTATCATATTTTTTAGCAACAACCATTTCTTCATCAGTCATTAAATATTCATGCATTTTTTCCCCATGCCTTTTGCCAATAATTTTTATTTTTTTTGACTTAGATTGCATAAAATCTTGAACAGCAAGTGCAATATTAGCTAGATCTGTTGAGGGAGTTTTTGGTATAAAAATATCTCCATTTTGTCCATTTTTTATCGCAAACAAAACTAACTCAATTGCTTTTTTCATTGGCATAATAAATCTAGTCATATTTGGATCAGTTATAGTAATTGGTAATTTGTTTTTAATTTGACTTATCATTAAAGGTATAACAGATCCTCTAGATGCAAGAACATTTCCATATCTTGTTACACAAACAACTGTACTATTTTGACTTAGTAAAGATTTTGAAACTGCAACTTTTTCCATCAAGGCTTTTGATATGCCCATTGCATTAATTGGATATACAGCTTTATCAGTACTTAAACATATAACTTTTTTCACTTTTTTTTCGATGGCTTTTTCGATTACATTATTAGTCCCAATAACATTGGTTTTCATCGCCTCATTTGGATAAAATTCACATGAAGGTACTTGTTTATATGCTGCTGCATGAAAAATATAATCTACATTTTCAACAGCATAGTTAAGACTTTTTTCATCCCTTACATCACCTAAATAAAATTTAACATTTTTGTTACTTATTTTTTTTCTTAAATCATCTTGTTTTTTTTCATCTCGACTAAATATTCTCACTTCCCTAAATGAAATTTTATTTTCAATTAAATAGTTTAGAAAAGCAGAACCAAAAGATCCAGTACCACCTGTAATTAATATTGTTTTTTTATTAAAATTCATACAACATTATTTATACCAATTTTGTAAGTTTAGCAGTTTTTTATTACTTTGACTTTTTAAATAACATCCCTGCAAATAAGCTAACGCTATAGATAGTTTATAAATATAAGGGACATAAAATAATGTTTTATCAATATAGATTAATATTTTTTCAATCTTACAGTTTAAGTTGAATATAATTTTATTCTTACATAATTTTTTAAATAAAAAATTATTTTCTAATTTTATGAAATTATTTGTTTTAGCTGCTTCTGGATTAATTTTAATAAGATAATCACTGCTTTCAAATGCGATAAATTTGATTTTACGCAGGTAAGTTTCAAAATTTCTATTATCTAAATGTGTAACTAATGGACTGGCTGAAATTATTTTAATTTTATTTTTAATTAATCTAAATGCAAACTCAAAATCTTCAAAACCATATCTATTAAATCTTTCATCAAAAAATAAATTAAATTTATTAATAATTTTTTTTTCAAAACCCATATTCATTACAACTACTCTTTTTGGATCTAAAAAATTTTTATCAAAATTGTAATCATTTTTCAATTTAAAGTGTCTGGATTGTCTATATTTAATAAAATTTTTATTAGTAGTATTGAAATTATAATCAACAGACCCTGAAATAACAATATTTTTATTTTTTGATAAATCAAATAATTTTTTGTATTTTTTTAAAAAATTTTTTTCAGGTATACAATCGTCATCTAGTAAAATTATATACTTGCCTTTAGCAATTTTGATACCTGTATTCCTTTTACAAGAATGATTATTTTCTTTAACATTAATATATCTTATTTTTTGATGTTTGTATATTTGACTAATATATTTAAGTTTTTCTTTGGTGTGATCCTTGCTCTGACTATCACAAACAATTATTTCTAAATTAAACTGAGAAATAATAAGTTTTTTTATTATTTTAATTACATATGATGATCTATTTAGTGTTGGAATTATTATACTAAAAGTAATTTTTTCCATTCAAACATTAATTTGATCAAATTTTTTATCTTTAAGCTCATAAACGTGATCACAAAATTTAAATAAATCTTTATTATGGCTAACTATTAGTATCGTTTTTTTCCCTTTTAATTTAGATATTAAATTCATAATAATTTTTTTCTCTGTTTCTTCATCTAAGGCACTTGTAGCTTCATCTAAGATTATAATTTCCGGATCTCTATACATTGCTCTTGCAATACTAACACGTTGTTGTTGACCACCTGATAGTTTAGTTCCTCTCTCTCCTATCAATGTGTTATCTTTCTCAGGTAAGTTTTCTATTATCTCATCTAATTCAGATTTACTTACTGCATCTGAGTACATTTTTTTATCAAATTTAGAGTCTGTAAAATCAAATGTAATATTTTTTCTCACAGTATCATCAGTTAATAGAGTTTTTTGTGGCACATAACCTAAAAGCTTTTGATATTGTGATTTTATTTGATGTACATTTTTATCATCAATGAATAAACCTCCTTCATTAGGACTTAGTAAGCCTACAAAGATATTTAAAAAAGTGCTTTTACCTGAGCCATTTTTTCCTAAGATTCCAATTATCTGGTTTTTTTTAATTGTAAAATTTAAATTATGTAAAATTTTTTCTTTATTTTCTAAATATTCAAATGAAATATTTTTTAATTCTATTTTATCTTGAAATTCTATTTTACTACTAACTTCTGAGATAATCTTTTTATTATTTAAATCTATATTTTTAATTTCTTCATAAATTATATCTGTAGTTGGGTAATAATACTTAATATTATTTAAAGCATATAATACTCTATTTACTGATGGCAAAATTCTAAACATAGCAACTATAAACAAACCTAGTGTTGATAATACAATTTGTTTACTTAATGAAAAATAATAATAAAGAAAAAATAAAATTAAAGAGCCTATAATTACAATTATAAGCTCTAATAGATTTCTAGGTAATTCAGATATAAAAGACATCTTCATATTACTATGAGATGATATGGTTGTTTCTTTTTTAAAAGAGTTAATAAAATATTTTTCTAATCCAGATAATTTTATAAAATCGATAATATAAAAACTTTTTTGCAATGTAGATACTTTTTTTTTATCGTATAAAATCCTTATTTCTCCAAGAAACTTAAAATGCTTTTTATAAAAAAAATAAAATGTTGATGCAAACGTACCTGTTACTAAAAATAATAATAAAGTTGACTCGAAATAATTAATTAAAAGATAAAGCGTTACAGTTAAAATTATAAACAGATCTACTAAAAAGAATGTAACAGAGTCCATCAGTTTATAAGAAAATTTTTCAATCTCAAGAATGAGATTTGAAATTAAATTAGAAGAATTGTTATTTAAAAAAAATGAATAATCTTTTAATAAATAATTTTCATATATTTTAGTAGAAAGATTATCATGTATACTTTTAGTTAGTTTATGCCTAAAATATGATAATATTATTGATAAGAAAGATCTTGATAAAAAAACACAAAAAAATATTACTAAGCTTAGCTCAAAAGATAAACTATTTAAAAAAGAAATATTATTAAAAATAAAATTATCAATTTTATCAGAGCTTCCAGTAAAAAAATCAATTATAGGTTTTACAAAACTTAATATGGCAATTTCAAATATGGATACGGTAAGTATTAAAAAAGCAATAAGTATGAATTTTTTCTTTTGACTATTATCTAATAATAAAAAAATTTTTTTCATTTTATTTTGTGATAGGTTTTTAATACAATTTAAAAACAAATAAAGCTTTTTAAATTTGACTGAACTCAAAATTACCATTAAATAGATCGAATGATAGATAAAAACGTATTCTGTGTAGGACTTGGTAAACTTGGCTTAATCTTCTCATTTATACTTGCAGAAAAAGGTTTCAAAATTTATGGCACAGATATAGATGAACAAATCGAGTGGAAAATTAAAAATAATATCAAAGATAAAGAACCTAAACTAAATGATTTAATAAAAAAAAATAAAAAAAAATTCAAATTTATAAAAGATTATAAATATGCAATGCAAGAAACGAATTCTTGCTTTATAATTTTACCTACACCATCAAAAAAAAATAATGAATATGATAACTCTTATATTTTTAATTGCTTAGATAAAATTGGAAAAAATTTAAAGAACAAAAAAAAATATTTAATTAATATTACTTCAACTGTTAATCCAAATTCTTGTAGAAGTTTTATAGAATTTTTAGAAAAAAAATTTAATTTAAAACATGGAAAAGAATTCATCTTGACCTACAATCCTCATCTTATTGCACTTGGATCAATTTACAATGACGTATTTAATAGTGACCTTGTAATTTTAGGTTCAGATCTAAAAGAAGGTCATAATATCTTAATAAATTTTTATAAAAAATTATATTCAAAAAATCTTAAAAAGCTCAGAAAGTTGAATCTTGCAGAGGCTGAGGTTTCAAAAATTGCTATTAATTCTTACATAACAATGAAAATCTCTTTTTCAAATTTAATTAGTTCAATATCAGATAAAGAAAATAATTTAGATAGTTCAGTAATCTTAAATACAATAGGTTTTGATAAAAGAATTGGCCATAAATATTTATCTTTGGGCGCAATGTTTGCTGGTCCTTGTTTCCCTAGAGATAACTTAAATTTTGCAAAATTTTTAAAAAATAAAAAAATTGACAATAGTCTACCTAAAGTAATTGATAAAATTAATGATTTACAATTTAATAGATACATTAATATCTATAAAAAAAATAAAAAGGTTTTTAAATATAATCCTAAGATAGGAATTTGTGGGTTGAGTTATAAAGACAATACTCCACTGACAACTAAATCTCCAGGAGAAAAGTTACTTAATTATTTCAAAAATACAAATAAAGTTTTTATATATGATGATTTTATAGACAAAATTAATTTAAAAAATGTTGAACAAACTAAAAATATTAATGATTTATTTAGTAAATCAGACATCATATTTATTTGCTATAAATACAAAAAATTTCAAATGTTGAATAAATTATACTCTAATAAGAATAAGTTAATAATTGACTTATGGAACTATTTAAAAGTTTCAAAAAAAAGAAATAATCTCAAAATTATTAAATTAGGAATAAGCTAAGAAATTAATTTTACTATTCTTGTTACAAAATCTCTCTCTTTTTTAAGATTAAGGTCATAATCAATAAGAGGCTCGTTTAAAAAATTTTTTAAGTAACTGTCATCCATCATTTTTGAAACAAAATTTTTTGAATCTTTAAAAAAACTATCATTCAGATTTATAAAAGCTTTTATATTAAAGTCCGTAGAAATATTATTGTCAGCCCATGTTACAGGAATACAACCAGACAGATAACTCTCTGGAACTTTTTCCTCATAATATCCTGGGTATATACCGTTATGTGGACATAAATTATAAAAGTAATTTTTCAAAATATCTTTCTTATAAAAGCCACTAACGTTATGATTTTTTATTTTTTTATCAAAATAAGGGCCATAGCCATCAATTTCAAAATATTTTTTTAGTTTTAAATAGAAGGATTTTCTTGGCTCATTCATATGTGAAGAAAAAATACACATATTTTTTTTTTTATTATTAAACTCTCTAAGAGGAGCTTGAAGTTTTTTTAAATCATAAAATTCACCATATCTATTAATTATAAAACTTTTTTTTCGTAAAATATTTTCTGAAGACCAATCAATATTTTCCTTCCAAATTGGAAATCTTAAGTGTTTTTCATCATTAGTGGAAAAATCATAACTTATTGAAAAATCAGCTTTAACTTTATCTGTTCTTATATTTTCATGACAATAAAAAATAGTCAGAGGTTTGTTTTTTGAGAATAAAATATTTTTTTCATACTTTTCAAAAAACTTTTCTAAATTTGGATTGTTTAATCTTCTTAAAATAGAACTTTTAACTCTTTTAGAGATTTTTTCTAAATTATATGGACCAATAAATAGAATATCTGCTTTCCTAGGGTTAGTAAAAATTATGGGCTTATTAGAAATTTGCTCTAAAAGATTAAAAAAAACTGAGTTTCGTATTGTTTCAGTCCCTGCAGTCCATAATTCAGAAATTTTTATACTATTCATTTTATTTTAAAGTATCTATCATAACATTTATCTATGGAATTAAAAAACACTCAAGTCTTAATTTTAGCTGGTGGAAGAGGATCTAGAATTAATGAATTAACAAATAAACAACCAAAACCTCTAATTAAATTTGAAAACAAAGATCTTCTTGGATTAATTATAAGAAATTTAACTAAGTATAATTTTAAAGAGATAATTATTTTGGCAGGTTACAAAGGATTACAAATTAAAAGAAAATATCATAATAAGAAAATCAACTTTGTCAAAATAAAATGTATCATAGAAAAAAAAAGAATGGGAACTTGGGGCTCCGTAATTTCAATAAAAAACCGAATTAAAAATGATTTTTTTTTAATAAATGGTGATACTTTTTTTAATTATGACTTTAGCTATTTCAAAAAAAATTCTAATTTTGATTTAAATCTAATAATAACAGATAATCATAATTACAATGAAAATAATAAATTAACAGGTCTTGGGATTACAAAAAAAAATATAATCACCAAAAAAATAGATTCAAAATTTATTAATTCTGGTACTTATTTTATAAAAAAAAAGATTCTCAAAGATTTTAAACCAAAAAATCTTTCAATAGAGAATGATGTAATAGATAAGAAAATAGAACAAAATAAAGTAGGTGGTTTAGTATCTAATAATTTTTTAATCGATATAGGTACTAAATTAAATATGAAATATGCAGAAAAATTTCTCATAAAAAAAATAAGGAAACCTGCAATTTTTTTAGACCGTGATGGAGTTATAAATCATGATTATGGTTATGTTCATAAATTTAAAAATTTTAAATTTAAAAAAGGTGTGCTAGAGGGTTTAAAGTACCTTTCAAAAAAAGATATATACATATTTATTGTTACTAATCAGGCTGGTATTGCAAAAAAAAAATTTAATCTGAATGATTTCAAT
>ERZ807291.4365-NODE-4365-length-18822-cov-10.971972_pt1 | contig 18822 bp, 16 predicted proteins | sample MGYA00521257_ERZ807291 | MGnify/ENA primary metagenome ERZ807291 (study PRJEB31413, sample SAMN03169783) | marine metagenome | biome: Marine; feature: Water; material: Subsurface seawater | place: North Sea | collected 2011-04-28 | depth 1 m m ... | reverse complement strand
CTGCGGAACATATCGCGACCATGGCCATAGAAAGGGCCTTAGGCTTAAAAATCATCTCTCTCTCCCATTATATTTTTTTGACAGAACCACATACCGATTGCCTTTGTCCAACTTTAATTCCAATCTTATTTCATAAGTGATTATAAAAGCGCAGTTCGAAATGCACATGTTCTGTCATCTGGCTTTAAAGTCATGCACGTATTGCTTTGCCCCACTGAGCAGACCAAAGCGAAAGCAGAACGGCAATGGCAGTGGCAGCGCATTTAAAGATAGCCACGCAAAAGATGGATCGACCTATTGCGTCGGACTGGTCTGAGACCCCGATGACATCTGCTGCAAGGCTTGGGTTAACACATTTGTCATATTCACCATATTCTGGGTGGTCATTGTCAATTTGACAACTTCCTCAGTGGGGGCCTCCTGATCCGGCTCGGCGGATTGCACCCGTACAAAAGACAGCGTGATCACCGGCCCCTGTAATCTGAGGTTTTCAACGCGGTCAACATAATGTTCTGTAGCCATGATCTTATTCTCCCTATAGGTTTTATTCTCCCGAGCATCTGTGGGACAAAGATGTAAAAGTCAACTCTTGGCGGGCCACACCTCTTGGCGGCCAAATCTCTTGGCGGTCACACCTCTTGGCGGTCACAACTCTTGGCGGTCACAACTCTTGGCGGTCACTGTGCAAAAATGCAATGTCGCTCTTGGAAAAAGCCCGCAACAGCGCTTACAACACCTCTGCCATCATGATCTAAGTCGGTAAATACAGCTTGATAAATGCGATACACCCGGTACGTTTTTATTATGGATATTCCAAACCATCGGCAGCCTAAAATCCTTTAAGCCAGCTCAGCGAATATCAAATCATCTAACTGCGGAGAGATAATGAAAATAGCAATCATGGGCGCGGGCGGCCTTGGGGGTTTTTTCGGCGGCAAGCTGGCACAGGCAGGTCATGACGTATGGTTTATCGCCCGCGGCCAGCAATTGGCGGCGCTGAACACCAGCGGATTGCGGCTGCAGGGTCCAGATCCGGAAATCGTCATTCCGCACCCCAAGGCCACGGAGACACCGGCAGAAATCGGACCCGTGGAGGTGGTGCTGTTTTGCGTCAAGCTCTATGATGTTGAACCTGCCGCTGCCCTGATCAAACCGATCGTGACCGACGCCACGGCAGTGATCAGCGTGTTAAACGGCATCGACGGACCACAGCGTTTAGAGGCTGCTCTGGAAACAGGCACCGTGTTCAGTGGCGCGGCGCGTATCTCGGCCAAGATCAAGGCACCGGGGGTCATTTCATATCTTGGCTCTGGCGACCGTCACAAGCTGACCTTTGGCCATCCTAGCCGAAATGACCATCCGATCCTTGTGCCATTTATCAAGGCCTGCCACGACGCCGGGTTTGTCGCAGATTTGGCCGAAGACATCGACGAAATGCTCTGGGACAAGCTGGCGCAATTGGCTCAGGTTGCAGCACTGACCACATTGGGAAGAATTCCAATGGAGGTGGCCATGCAAGACCCGTTATTGTTTGATATCGGCAAGAGGGTTCTGCAAGAAATCGCCGCGGTCGCACGGGCCAAAAATGTCGCTATCAATCCGGGCTTGGTGCAGGCCAAACTGGATATTGCGGCCGGTTACCCCCCAAATCTATATGCCTCAATGTATCACGACCTCACAGCTGGCAAAAAAATAGAAGTTGAGGGCATTTTTGGGTATGTTGCCAAAGCCGGCCAGAGATTGGGCATACCGACCCCGACCATTGATCTGGTCTATGCCTTCCTCAGGCCCCATGCCAGCGGCGGGATAATGGCCACATAAAGATTTGAAAAGGATAATGTACCATGCGGGCAAAGACCGGCTTTAAAGGGCAAGATCAGGCCGACAACGATCTGCCCCCACTCAGTAAATCCGCTTCACATCGCCAGTGGTTGATGGATCAGGCGTTATCTTTATTTGCGTTTTTTCAACCCGCAGCCCTCAACCCGGCTGGGGGGTTTCATGCTTTGGCGCAGGATGGCACACCGCTGTTCTGTGATCGGGAGGGCGGCGCCGTGCAACATCTGCACAATACCACGCGCATGATCTATAGCTTTGCTCTGGCCCGCGACCTTGGGGTCGCAGGGGCAGATAAGATAATCGACCACGGCATGGATTTTTTGTGGTCACGACATCGCGATACCAAATGTGGCGGCTATTTCTGGGGCGTCGATAATTGCGGCGCACCCGAGCCGGTGAAACAGGCCTATGGTCATGCGTTTGTCCTGTTGGCCGCCTCTGCTGCAAAACGCGCCGCGCATCCTGATGCTGAGCGCCTGCTGGCGGATATCACCGAGGTGATCCAAACCAAATTCTGGGAACCAGCGGTCGGGGCCACCACCGAAGATTATAGCCCTGACTGGTGCGCTTTGGATGCGTATCGCGGCCAAAACTCGAACATGCATTTGACCGAAGCGTTGATGGCGGCTTTTCAGGCAACCGGCGCGGCAATGTATCTTGAAATGGCCGAAAGCATTGCACAGCTGATTATCCAAGAACACGCACAGGCGGCAGACTGGCGTATACCCGAACATTTCGACGCGCACTGGCAGGTTGATTATAATTATGACGGCAATCCGATGTTTCGCCCGGCAGGCACCACCCCCGGTCATGCGTTAGAGTGGAGCAGGTTACTCGTCGAATTGTATATATTGGGTCAACGGCGGCACAGCTGGATGGTGCCCGCTGCGGAGGCATTATTTGTCAATGCCTGCACACTGGGCTGGAACGACACACAGGGTGGGTTCTATTACACGCTTGATTGGAACAACCGCCCGCTGCAAACGGCGTGTCTATGGTGGCCCTGTGCAGAAGCGATTGCTGCGGCTCATGTTTTACAATCTGTCAGCGATAATCCCACATTCGAGATCTGGTACCGTCGGGTCTGGACATTTGTCACCAACCATTTGATCGACCACAGCCAAGGTGGCTGGTTCCCCGAAGTCGACTCAGCGCTCCAACCTGTCGATAATATCTTCGTCGGCAAGCCTGACATCTACCATGCGATCCAAGCCTGCCTGATTCCATTGAAACGCGAACCAACCCGTATGTTTTCTCTTAAAAACATCGGGAAGTAAGGCTTATTCGACGCGAAAAATAATGCAGCGTTAATCACGCTTACGCATCTGAAATAAAAAAATTTTCTCAAACAAATTAAAAAGCGCTTTGGCGATTAAACAATGCCGACGCTGGTCGTTACTTAATTTAGCAGCATGTGTCCGGCTGCCACTTCGGGAAGGGACTATGCAGGAGCTTTGTTTGCATAGTCCCTTTTCCAGGACACACCGATGTTGGAAAACAACCGAGGGTGCGTTCCAGTTGTACAGTATTGTGCAGGGTTCGTTCTCTCGGCTGCCAGCCTCAAAAAAATGGCGGGGGGGCCAGATTTTGCCTCCCCCCTGCATTCCAAGCTTAATTAGGTGTACAACTGGATAATCGACCGCATGTTCACCTCAACACCCGCCGTCAGCTGTCTGAAATTGGTATCTTGGGCCAGCGCATCATAGGTCGCCTCAATGGCTGACATCGACTGATAACTGACACCAAGCAGATGCTGCCCAATATCATTACCGGTGATTATCTGACCAAACCTTAGCGTTTGCGCGCCGTTGGCGGCAAAAACCGAGGTGCTTGCCGCAACTTTTTCAGTCATCTCTTGCGCAGTCAATGTCACAGCCTTGGCCCGGGTGAAAACCAAATATTTTGCTGGCAGGGCTGACGCATTATCAAAAGGTACCGGTGCAAACTTAGCAATATTTCGCACATAGGGCTGAACATTTTGATCTTTAAGCAAGCTGGCATAAGACGCCGAGTTGCTGATAACCTCCATCGCCTGTTCAAGGCCAGAAAGGCTTTCATACATCTGCACAAAAACCAAAGCACCGGGGTTCAGGCCCGACTGCACTATCCCATACCGAATAGCCATAACATCGGTGCCATTGTGCAAATCTTGAGCAAAACCGCCCATATTATCAAGAGCTGCAGAACGGTTAGCAGCAACACAGTTTGCAGCGGTAATCACAACATATTTAGGGTCTGACATAATAATCTCCTAGGGTCAGGGTGGGGATTGATCGCAAGTAATCTTTTTCAAATTCAGCTGTCATCGGACATCAAAGACGCAACAGGGCTGACGTCTTAACCCCCAAGATGGAGGATGGGCCATATTAGGCGTCACGCGCGGAAGTACTTTCAGCCCCATCCAGCATGATCTTTGTGTGAACAATCCGGTTACTGCACATAGAATGAACCCAATCACTATCATCACCGTCTGAAAACCAAGCCTGGGTCCAAATCGGTCATCTCTGCGCCTCAAGGGCGTGACAGGTCCTATAATCATGTTTGGGTTTACTACCAAAAAGCACGTTTCATGCACCTTTGTACCTATAAGGCCCACTTTGCAGTGGCTACATCGCACCACTGCAAGAACGATCATTCATCCATCATTTCACCAGACCCACCCAATTCGGCGGGAAAATCCTTGAACTTTGGCAAACCGTCTTTAATAGGCAAAATAGATTGCGCATAGTGCACATGCGCTCCGGGTTTAAAAGCCAGACCCTCTAAGACAGACGCATAGACATCAACCAGATCATACGCCGGATGGTCTGAAAATACATGCCCACCGCACACACTGCACCAACAGCGATTATGGCCTTCAGAACTGGTATATCTTTTTATTAAATCCTCGCCTTTTTTGATGGTCAACTGATCGCGTTTATACGCAGTTGCTCCATTGACAGGGCTGGCAGACCACGCCCGACAATCAATGCAGTGGCATACAAGCATCGCAAATGGTTCGCATGGAACTTCGAATTTAACCGCACCGCACATACACTGTCCCTTATAACCAGACATTCGCATCTCTCCTATTTTTTATCGTTATTTCTCGCAGTATATCCCATGAGTAGCCTAGCTAAACTGTTTTTAAGCTATGCATCAATAACAATTCGGCATAGATACTTAAGGATGCCCTAATTCTGGGAAAAATTAAAAATAATTTCAGACACTTAATATAATTATTTCTTATAAAAACCTTACATTGGCCCAATTTACGAAAAAATTTCCGATAGGACCCCTTGGCCTGATAAAATTCTCTTAAAATCAAATATATATTTAATTTATGGGTCAATTTCTCTTGGGATAATTGCATTTCCGATTGTAAACTATTAAAAATACCGATCAGTAAAAAATAGGGACGATTTAAAAGGGGTAACAAGTGGAACTCGCACAAATAAAATATTTCATTGCTGCTTCACGCGGCTTGAATTTCACCCGCGCAGCAACCGAGCTAAATATTTCGCAACCTGCATTGACCAAATCGATCAAGAACCTTGAGGTCGAGCTTGGTGCTCCGTTGTTTATTCGCGAAAGACGCAGGGTATTTTTAACTGATTTTGGCCACGAAATGGTGGTCCCAATGCAAAATATTCTCGAAAAAACCCAAGCCGCAGAAAAAGTAGCAAATTCATTTCGTCTGCTAAGACGCAAACCGATCCGGCTTGGAATGATGTCATCCGTCAGCCATAAAAAAGTTGCCAAGCTCATGTCAAATCACAGTGCAAAAAGCAAGGACAGCGAACTGGAAATTACAGAAATGTCATGGCCAGATTTGCAGAAAGCGCTGGAAACAGACAATATCGATCTGGCGATCATGAACCCGACTGGGTTGCGGATGGATGACTACACTCTGAGACCTCTGTACAGTGAAAAATATATGGTTTTATTGCCTGAAAACCATGAACTTGCAGATTTTGAAACGCTGACACTCTCGCAGTTATCAGGCCATAATTATGTCGATCGCTTGGCGTGTGAAATGCGGGCTAAAATGCTGAAAGCCTGTGAGGCATCTGGCATCGAACTCTATGCCAAGTTTCGGTCCGAACGCGAGGATTGGGTCCAATCCATGGTTGCCGCCGGCCTTGGATTTGCTTTCATTCCCGAGCATGCCGTTTTGGTCGAAAATGTCATCAAAAGACCCATCAGCGACGCGGAACTTTCGCGCGACATACACATCGCCTCAATGCCGGGGCGAAAGTTTTCCAAGGCAGTTCAGCAATTCTACCGTGCAGCAACAAGGTACGACTGGTCCTGAACCCCGCGCACTCTGACGTCCAAAAGACCGGACTTGGCCCCTTGGACGCTTTCGGCTGGCAATCGTCACAGACTGAGGTGCATCACCTTGGTCAAACGGCGGGCAAACCCCTGCGTGTCATGCGGTATTTTTCCGTCCAATATCTGTGCTTGCTCAAACAACAACAACGACAAATCTTTTAAGATTTCTGTTTGCTCTTGCGGTTTCGCAGACTGCATAGCCTTGATGAGATCGTGACCGCCATTGATTTCCAAAATTTTCGGCGCACCCTCAAAGTTTGGATTTTGCGCTTTCATCATCCGCTCCATCTGAATGTCCATGCCATTTTCAACCGCCACCAAACGAGACGGGCTAGAGGTCAGGGTTTTCGATATCCGCGCATCTGAAATAAGCTCGGCAAGGTCGGCTTTAATCATCGCGATCAACTCGACATAATCATCCGCATCGGCGCTGTCTTCTTTCGGTGCATCATCGCTCTTGATACTATCAATATCAATTTCACCGCGGCTGATCGAGATGAATTTCTTATCTTTATATTCGGGCATCATCCCAATCCAGAACTCATCGATTGGGTCGGTCAACAGCAAAACATCGATATTTTTGGCAGCAAAACCTTCCAAATGTGGGCTCACGACCGCTTTGGCCATATCATCAGAGGTCAAATAATAAATGTCTGACTGCCCGTCAGGCATCGCCTCAATATAGGCTTCTAATGAAATGAGGGCGCTTTTTTGCGATGATTGAAAACGGCATATTTCAACAATTTTTTCACGATTTTCATTGTCTTCATAAAGCCCCTCTTTGATCACTTTGCCAAAATTACCCCAAAAAACATCATAGGCTTCGCTGTTTTTCTTAATCTTCTTCTTGATTTCGGACATAACCTTTTTAACGATTGCCTTGCGGATTTTACCCATGGACACGCTTTGTTGCAGCATCTCGCGGCTGACATTTAAATCAAGACTTGGTGTATCGACCACACCGCGCAGAAACCGCAGCCATTTAGGCACCAGATCATTGCAATCATCAGTGATAAACACGCGATTTATATAAAGGTTTATTTTTGAATTCCGTTCGGGATCAAACAAATCAAAGGGGGGCGTCGAAGGTGCGAATAACAGATTGGTAAATTCAATCGCGCCTTCCGCTTTATTGTGAATGGTCAAAAACGGGTCGTCATAAGTGGCCCCGACCGAATTATAAAACGATTTATAATCTTCGGGACTGATGTCTTTCGGAGCTTTCGTCCAAAGTGCCTCAACCGTGTTTAACGTGGTCATCTCGCCATTATCGTCAACCAACTTAATCGGATGGGCCACATGATCAGAGTATTTCTTGACCAGATGCCTTAGGCGTACATCGCTGGCATATTCTTTATCTGCTTTTTTAAGATGAAGTGTAATCGTTGTTCCCGCTGCATCGCGTTCTGCCGGTTCAATAGAGTAGCCGGTCGCACCATCACTTTCCCATTTAAAAGCTGAGTCCGTTCCAGCCTTTTTTGAAACAACCTCAACCTTATCGGCAACCATAAAGGCCGAATAAAATCCGACACCAAACTGTCCAATCAGGTTCGCCTCGCCAGCGTCTTTGTCATCATTGGATTGTAAATTATCCAAAAAAGCCTTGGTACCCGAGCGGGCTATGGTGCCAAGTGCTTCGACCATATCCGCCTCATCCAGTCCAATGCCGTTATCGGAAATTTTCAGGATCTTTTTCTTTTCATGCGCTTCGAGAACAATTTCTCCGACGGTCTCTGCTAACAGCGCGCCGTCAACGCTGCCTTCGACACGGCGTTTGTTCAGAGCATCAGAGGCATTTGAAATTAATTCTCGCAGGAAAATTTCCTTTTGGGAATACAAAGAGTTGATCACGATATCGAGAATTTTACCGGTATCGGCCTCGAATGCATGGTTGGAAATAGTCATGTTGGTGTACCTGCCAATGTTGATGTCTGACCGTATTTAAGCGCATTTGAGAATGATTCAATGCTTGTGTCAGGTTGAATCTCCGAAACCTGCCTAAATCAACCCGGCAATTGAACGTGCGGGCTTTACCTTGCTGCAATCGGCCGGAGCGGCGCAGGTTTGCGAAAAAACAGAGCCAATACCAGCCCGATGTTAACCAAATTCCAAACAATGCCGTTCAAAAAAGCCATTTGATAGCTGCCAGATACGTCATAGATCCAACCTGACATCCAACCCCCAAGCGCCATACCCCAAATGGTCATCATCAGCACAAAACCCACCCGGGCACCTGCCTCTTCGGCAGGCATATATTCGCGTACAATCAACGCATAACTTGGAACAATCCCCCCCTGCGATAAGCCAAAGATCAAACTCACCAGATAAAGCGACACCAAACCATCGTAGGGAAGATAAAGCCCCAACCCAAGGCATTGCAACGCGGACCCCACAAGTAGCGTTCTAACGCCACCCAGACGGTCTGAAAGCAGCCCAAAAAAGATGCGGGACAAAACCCCGCCAAACAACATCAAAGACAGCATTTCTGCGCCGGCAACGGGTCCATATCCCAGACCAACGCAATAGGTGACGATGTGCACTTGCGGCATGGACATCGCCACGCAACACGCCACCCCAGCAAACCCCAAATAAAGTTGCAAGCGCGCCGGAGACATTCTGATGTTGCCCCTGTTGGGTGTTGCACCAACCGAGGCCCCATCAGCGCTATCTGGCACCCGGCGGCGCAGCAGCACCGCCAGCGGCAGTACCACAACAATGGTGATAACCGCCAAGGTCTGATAGGTCGCACGCCAACCGCTCTGCGCCAGCACACCTGCCAGCACCGTGGGCCAAACCGCCCCTGACAGGTAATTTGCGCTGGCCACCAAGGCCATGGCAGTCCCACGCCACTTGATAAACCAATGTGATATATCTGACATCAAGGGTGCAAAGCCAACCGCTGCAAACAGGCCTAAAATAAAATGTATAGCCGCCAACACGCCAATATTGCCCGCCTGCGTTGCCGCAAAAAAGCTTGCCGCAATGCCAAAGCTTGCACCCGTAAGCGCGGTTGCAATACCAACCCGATCCACCCAGCGGCCAATGATGAAGTTACCCAACCCATAGCCCAACATCGACAGCATATAGGGCAATGACGTGTCGGCACGCGTCAGGGCAAATTCTGCCTCAACCGCGGGCATGATAACCACCACAGCCCACATGCCAGCATTGGCTACAAGACCGATCAACAGTGCCACAAGCAACCGCTGCCAGGAAGAAGCTGAATCAAGGATGTCTGACCTGTCCATCGTGACACCGTAACTATCTCGGACGGCTTGTATAGACCATTTGGAACAGGGTGCGTAATTGTTTATAACTCTCGCCAAAAGACGACTTTTATCTGTGCGTGCAATCACTTCTTGGGTACAAAGAACGTGCCTTGCCGGTCGGGATCAGGGTAATTTCATCGTCAGCCGGTCAAAAGCAATAATTTTTACCTAAGATTGGTGAAACTGGCTAATTTTTTGCATATCTGGGGCGAGAGATCACAGTAAGCAGATAAAGCAGGGTTACAACACATGGCTTGGGATAGTTTAAGAACCGGCGTTTCCCATGTCATAGCGACCTATATGAAATACCAAAATCTTTATTCCAGAATAAAAACCGGTGATGCTACAAATAAACCGGGAGGGGCAGAAAAAACTTTCCGCGGCACACCGAGTGTGATCGTTGAAATAAGCGCTGCCGCCCGGGCGCGGATGGCTGGCGATAACGCAATTCAAAAGCCGCTTACCTATTCAGCTCTGCGCGCCTAAAACCCTGCCTCAACCCAATTTAACCAATGGTGCAGTTGTCCGACACCCATCCACCGGTGCCGAACCTCTGGTTTATATATCGTTTTTCTGGGCCGACAAATCGGGGCGCGGATCAAGCATATCTTGCTGCTCCGGGGTCAACGCCTTAAAATCTTTCAGTTTCATCGTGCCGGCACCGATTAAGATCAACTCATCGCCATCCTGATCATAGTGGGTCTGTGAATAGAACTGCCTCACAGTCATTTTCACCCCATTTACCGAGATCATTGTCTCCATTTGATACTGCTCCGCTTTTATTTAATTTTGTTTACCACCCCATATTAACGAGTGCCAGTATAGCCTTATCAAAACAAGAACAAAGATATTGCACCAAAAGCACAGAAACACCGAAAGCACAGAAAAATGAGGGCAAGGATAGGTGCGTAATAATGACCAGACATTTTTGCCTGTAAGGCTGGCGTTTTGCGCTGGGTGAACCTCTGCGGCCAGATTGATCTTTACGGCCCGTCTCAGGCTGCGCCACTGCCAATTGCAATAGCAATTTATCAATCGCAACGAAAAACGATTACTTGTCAAAAATATGACGCTGGCTGAAAGTGATTTGCAAACCGCGATGGACTGACATTTTAAAGAAAGTGTAAACAGAGCAGTATTGACCATTGGGATCTGCTGATCAAATCCGTCAAAACAGGTTGCCAGTCCGCAATCCGGGGTCATAAATGCGGTCGCATGTGCTATTAACTAAGGCACCAATACGACGGGGTTACAGAAAATAGCTCACTTTTCACAACGTTATCAACACATTTTGCCGACCACCCTGCCCATATCAGAAACCTGCTCGGAACCAAAAGCCAACGTTTTCTTTTTGTCTTGTAAGCATCGCGTCAGGTTATAAGCCACTTAACGGACTCACAGCTTAAATTTAAAGAAAGTCCCTATGAAATTTGAAAAAATTTAACCGCTGTTCATAAGTTTAATCAACCAATTTACAATTTTTCCAAAGGCCCTCTTTAACCGTACCATCGGCAAAAGTGAATTTTCCTCTGCCGTGGAAACAACTGTTCTTAAGTTCCCCAATATAGGTATTTCCATTGCCGTACGTCACTGTGAATGTGCCATTCCTTTTGTCGTCTTTCCATCTACCAAGATATACATTGCCATTGGCAAAGCTATAGCTGCCCGTTCCATGACGTTTATCTTGCTTCCAAAGACCAACATATTTACGTCCGTCAACATAGAAATAGGTACCTTCACCCGTCCGTTGATGATCTACCCATTCTCCGTCATAGCGGGCGCCGCTCGCCCAAATGTATTCACCCTTACCATTGAACTGGTTGTTTTTAAAATGCCCAGTATAGACATCGCCAAAGGCTGCGCGATAGATGCCCTGCCCGGATTGCACGTCCTCGTTCCAGTCACCACTATAGCTGTCTCCGCTCTTATAGCTTTGCGTGCCCCGGCCATGACGTTTACCGGTCCGCCAAGAGCCTTCATATTGATCACCGTTCTGTGCTGTGTGGGTCCCAGTTCCCTCAAATAGGTTTGCGGAAAATGCACCAACATAAACACTGCCATCCGCAAATCGATAACGGCCTTGCCCCATGAGGTCATCATCGCGGAAATCACCCTCATAAACGCCACCATCCGAATAGTGCAGAGTGCCATAGCCGTTGCGCATGCCATTGCGCCACGCGCCCTGATAGATATCTCCATCCACTGCCGCATAGCGTCCTTCGCCCCCAAACAGATTATCCGCGAACTCACCCCAATAACTGTCGCCATCAGGCGCAATATAAAGACCTTGGCCATTGCGCATGTCCGAATTCCATTCGCCCGCATAGCTGCCACCATCTGGCGCGACATAATGACCGATGCCTTTGCGAATATCATCGACAAAGTCACCGTCATAGGCGCCACCGTCCGCGTAAGTTTCGGTGCCACGCCCATTGCGTTTTCCGGCCGACCATGTGCCTTGATACTGATTACCCGCCACTGCTTCATAGACCCCTTGACCATCAAACAGGTTGGCGGCAAAGGCACCGATATAACGGTCACCGTTCGGGGCGACAAACAAACCTTGGCCACTACCAGCATCGCCAACCCATTCGCCTGTATAAGTCCCACCATCGGGATCACGATATTGACCCAGCCCAGCGCGAATACCGTCGGCGAAATCGCCGGTGTAAACACCGCCGTCAGCATAAGTCTGTATACCCCGCCCAGCTCGCTTACCGCGGCGCCAATCGCCGGTGTAAAAGTCGCCATTTACCGCCGCATAGGTGCCCTCTCCATCAAACTGGTCAGCGATAAACCCTCCAATATAGCGGTCACCGCCAGCCGAATCGTACAGACCCTGCCCCCTGCGCATTCCTGAAACCCACTCACCGGCATATGCGCTGCCATCCACGCCGCGGTATTGGCCAAGCCCCTCAGGCATATCGTCATTGAAAGCGCCGGTGTATACGCCCTGATCTGCATAGACCTGCATGCCCCGGCCCTGACGTTTTCCAGCCAGCCATGCGCCAGTGTACTTTGCCCCATCTACTGCTGTATAAGTGCCGTGCCCATCGAACAAGCTATCGGTGAAATGACCGACATATGTGTCTCCTTTGGCGGTGACAAAGCTGCCTTGACCCTTATATTGATCTGCCTGCCATGCACCGGTGTATGTGCTGCCGTCAGGATAGGTAGAGACCCCCTGCCCTTGGCGAAAGTCTGCGTCAAAGTCGCCAGTATAAACCGCGCCTGAGGGATCTGTTTGAGTGCCGCGACCATGGCGTTTACCCCTGCGCCACATGCCGGCATATGCCTCCCCATCCGACGCGAGATAATCACCCTGTCCGTCAAACAAACCTCGTTTGAATTCACCAAGATAGCTATCGCCTGCGACAGACACATACAGTCCCTGACCTTCGGGATGATCCATCTGCCACTCACCGGCATAGCGACTGCCGTCAGAATAGAGGTATACGCCCAGACCATCTACCAGATCTCTGTTGAAGTCACCTTTGTACACACCGCCATCCGCATACGTCTGAGTGCCTCGACCATCGCGCATATCTGCCCGCCACATACCATCATAGATGCCGCCATCAGCATCGCTGTAAGTGCCAATACCTTCCCGCTTGTCATCGCGCCACTCACCGACATATTTACCGTTATCAACATAAGCTTGAGTGCCGGTTCCATGACGTTTTCCAGCGCGCCATAGCCCATAATATTTACTGCCATCAGCGGCCGTAAAAGCGCCACGGCCATGGAACTGGCCACTTTTAAACAAGCCGCTGTAGATCGCGCCACTGTTCGCATAGAAAGTGCCTTGCCCATCAAATTTACTGCGCTTGAACTGTCCTTTGTAGCGGTGCCCTTTTGGCGAGGCATAAGTGCCTTGCCCCTGCATTTTTCCAAACGCCCAGACGCCCGTGTACGTCGCACCATTGGCCTTTGTTAAAACCCCGCGCCCGTCATATTTTCCGTTTTTAAAATCGCCGAGATAAGTAGCACCCGTAGGCGAAACATAGGTCCCCGCGCCATGTTTAAGGCCATCGCGATATGCGCCGGTATATTTTGAACCGTCTGCAAAGCTGCGCACGCCTTCCCCGTGAAAAACACCGCTTTTCCAAGTGCCCGTATACACGTTGCCATTGGCCTCACTATATTTTCCCTCGCCCTCGAACTTGCCCTTTTTAAATGTGCCAACGTATTTATTGCCGTCCGCGTCTGTTACTGAACGATAGCAATCGTCCCATGTTGAGGCAGACCCCATACAAACATTACGGGCAGAGCTCTGCCCAGCGCTTAAAACAAGAGCAGCAAACCCAAGGTGCAAAATAAAGATCGCGTATTTCATACAAACCCCGTCATAGGCATTTGATTGTTCGTATCAGCCATTTGCCCGATTGTGTAGTGCGAGCGGAATAAGGTAACGACTTAAAACCAGCTTATACCAGATTTTTTTAACCGCTCATATAAAAAGAGAAATATTTCACTATTCACGTCATTCATGCATATAAATAAATACAGCCTGCAGCATTAAAGCATTCAATGACTATAGCGCTGGACAATTCGCAGGCACCGGCAAAAGCAGCCTTGTGACTTGACTTTACAACCCCCAAGTGTCTTTGATTTCTCATGCGTACTCTGATTTTTGTTTTGCTTTTCTCGGTGATTTCAACAGGTGGTATGGCCGATGTAAAATTGCAGCGCATTGGCGGCACCTTGTTCCATCCTTGGGGCTTGAGCCTGCTCAATAACACTGAAGCGTTGGTGACCGAGCGGCGTGGAAAACTATTTCGGATCAATCTTACAACCGGTGAGCGCAGCGAAATTTCCAACGTGCCGAAGGCATTCACCGAACGTCAGGGCGGCCTGCTCGATATCCTCGTTCACAACCCGGATACGACAAGACCGGACGTATACTTCTGCTATAGTCGGCGCACCTCAAAAGGTGCCGCAACTGCGGTGAACAAAGCCGTGCTAGACGGCAATGCTTTAGTTCAGCAAGACGTTATTTTTACCGCCAATAACAGCTCTTGGAAAAGCGTTCATTTTGGCTGCCGCTTGGCGATTGTAAAAGATCATCTGTTTATTTCACTGGGTGACCGTGGCCAAAGACACAGTGCACAAGACGGGCTTTCACACGGCGGCTCGGTGGTGCGTCTTGGATTGGACGGATCGGTTCCAAACAACAATCATGTTAACGAAGGCTGGTTGCCAGAGCTATTGACCAAGGGTCACAGGAACCCGCAGGGCATGGCAATCTATCCTGCGACCGGCGATATTTGGATCAATGAACACGGCCCCAAAGGCGGCGATGAAATTAATATCTTACAGCCTGGCGAAAATTATGGCTGGCCGCTTTTAAGCTTTGGGCGGGAATATTCAGGCGGTCATGTCGGCGAGGGGCAAACATCTAAAAAGGGATATGCGGATTCGGTCTGGCATTGGACACCGTCGATCGCCCCTTCGGGCATGGCGTTTTACGAGGGTGAAATGTTCCCAGAGTTCACCGGAAAACTGTTGGTCAGTTCGCTAAAATTTCGCAGCGTCTATCTCGTCGATTTAGACAAGGGCAAACCAGTAAAAGAAACTGCCATTTTAAAAAATGAAATTGGCCGCATTCGCGACATCGAGATCGCGGCCGATGGAAGTATTCTGATTTTAACGGACGAGGATCGTGGCGGAATTTACCGACTTTACAGGTGAGCCGATCACAGCCAGATTTTATTATAACATTTACAGCTGAGACCGGTATGCGGGCAAGCGGGGGAAATGTGATCATAAAAGCAAATTCACGCAACAGACGTTTTGTGTCATTTAGATAAGAACCAGATCAAATCTTTAAGACGGTGCTAGGACCATGAACCCGATCCTAAGGCAGCTCGAAAAACTGTGGTCCTGCAAGCTCGCGCAACTTAGCCGCCATTTCAGCGCCAAGCGCTGCAGCATCTTCGACCGGGGCCGATTGCGCATCATAAAGATGCTCTGATCCGTCGGGGCGCAAAATTTCTCCGCGCAGAAGAACCTGCCCACCGTCTCGGGTGGCCAAACCCGCAATCGGCGTTTCGCACGAGCCATCCAACCCTGCCAAAAAGGCCCGCTCTGCGGCAAGCAACACGCCCGTTGGCCGATGATCTATCGCCGCAAGCAGCGCAGAACAGCGTGAGTCGTCAACCCTCTGTTCGATGCCAATCGCACCCTGCGCCACCGCCGGCAACATCTCTTCCGGCGCGACCGGCATGGCGGCAATCTCTGTCATTTGCAGACGGTTCAGACCCGCCATCGCCAAAAAGGTGCAGCGCGCCACACCCGCGTTTAGCTTTTTGAGACGGGTCTGCACATTGCCGCGAAACTCGACCACGCTCAATTCGGGCCGGCGCAGCAAAACCTGCGCCTTGCGCCGCAAGCTTGACGTGCCCACCAAGGCTCCGGCGGGCAGATCATTTAAACTGCTGGCGGTTGGACAAATCAGCGCATCGCGCACATCTTCGCGCGGTAGATAGGTCGACAACACTAGCCCCTTGGGCTGTAATACCGGCATATCTTTCATCGAATGCACCGCGATATCAATCGCACCCGAGAGCAAATCTTGCTCAATCTCGCGGGTAAACAGACCCTTGCCGCCAATCTCGCGCAGCGGCCTATCCTGTATGCGGTCACCAGTGGTCTTAATTACCACAACCTCAAACGCAGCATCCGGCAAATCAAACGCCTGGGCCAAACGATCACGGGTCTCATGGGCTTGCGCCAACGCCAGTGGCGATCCACGGGTGCCGATGCGCAACGGCGTCTTTGGACAGGGCATATTTGCAATCATAGGTGTGGTGTAATCTCACCTGCGTGCCCTGACAAGCGTATCTCGCTTGACATTATGCCTCATGCTGGCGACCACGGTCATAAGTTGAAGGAAATAGCATGACCACACAAAACAAAACTATCCTGCGTGCTTTGGCAGGTGAGACCCAACCCGTACCGCCCATTTGGATGATGCGCCAAGCCGGGCGCTATTTGCCAGAATATCGCGCGACCCGAGCACAGGCCGGCGATTTCCTATCACTGTGTTACAACAGCGAACTGGCGGCAGAAGTCACCTTGCAGCCAATTCGGCGCTATGGCTTTGACGCTGCTATTATGTTTGCCGATATTTTACTGATCCCACAGGCACTGGGGGCCGACTTATGGTTTGTCACCGGCGAGGGCCCGCGGCTGTCGACCGTGACCAAAGAGGCCGACTTCAATCGCCTCAAACCTGCCAATGAAACGGATGCCACCCTCAACCCGATTTACGAAACATTGCGAATTCTGTCGCGTGCGCTTCCGGCTGAAACCACACTTATCGGTTTTGCCGGTGCGCCCTGGACGGTGGCGACCTATATGATTGCCGGCCGTGGCACCCCAGATCAGGGGCCGGCGCATAAGCTGATGACGGAAAATCCGGACTTGTTTCAGAGATTGATCGACCTTTTGACCGAGGCAACAATTGATTATCTCAGCAAACAGATCGACGCTGGCGCCGAAGTGGTAAAATTGTTCGACAGCTGGGCCGGGTCTCTGAAAGGCCGTGATTTTGACAGGTTCGCTTTGGCACCTACCCGCCGAATTGTAACTGCGCTGAAAGCCCGCCATCCCAACACTCCGGTGATCGCCTTTCCCCGCGAGGCCGGAGAGAAATATCTGGGATTTGCCAAAGCTACCGGAGCGGATTGTCTGGCCTTGGACAATTCGGTTGATCCCCACTGGGCCGCCGCACATCTGCAGCCCGATGGATGTGTGCAGGGCAACTTGAAATCATCGCATATGGTCAGCGGGGGGCCGGCTCTGGTCAAAGACACCAAGCGTATCGTCGCAGCATTCCGCAACGGGCCGCATATTTTCAACTTGGGACACGGAATCACCCCGCAGGCTGATCCCGACAATGTTCAGCGGATGATTGATGCGGTGCGCGGCGATTAAGCCGCCATCCGCGACCGTCGTGCCTCGGCAAAGGATACCAGTTTGCGACGGTTTGAATCCCAAAGATGCAGTTTGACCGAACGAAAGCTTTGCATAATCGTCAAGCGCTGCTGTGATGACGCCAAAACCGGGTGGTCGCGCAACACTTCTGTCAGGCGGTAAAACGGAATACGGCTATACAGATGATGTACGTGGTGGATCCCAATATTGCCGGTAAACCACATTAATACGGCCGGCAAATCATAATGCGAGCTACCGTGCAGCGCCGCATCATGGACCTGCCACTCTTCTTGGGTGTCCCAATGGGTATCCTCAAACTGATGCTGGACATAGAAGAGCCAAACGCCCAGCGTGGCAGCCACACAGAGGGTTGGGAAGAATATCCACAATATAGGGGCAAGCCCCCCGAACAAAAAGATCAATCCTAACGACGCCAAAATCATCGCATTGGTGCCCATCGCGCTGACCCAGTATTTCATACCAGAGCTCATCAAGCCTAGGGGCAGGCGGTTTTGTAAGACAAACAGGTACAACGGGCCGAGCCCGAACAAGATAATGGGATGCCTGCCCAGGCGATACAGAACTTTGCCATAGAACGGTTTGGAATAATATTCTTCGACCGTCATCGTGTAGACATCACCGATGCCGCGCTGATCAAGATTTCCGGACGATGCGTGGTGAATCATGTGTGTTCGTTGCCACACGTCATACGGGGTCAATGTTAAAACCCCGAAAATACGTCCAACCCAGTCGCTGATTCTGCGATTTTTGAAAAATCCGCCATGACTACAATCGTGTTGAACGATAAAAATTCTAACAAGGAAAAGGCCGTTGGAGAGCGCGACTGCGAAAGCCATCCAAGGGTAGTCAGTCAATAACCACCAGGCGAGGCTCCAAAGTGACAAAAACGGAATTAAAGTGACCAGAAGTTCGAAGACACTGCGCACAGTGTTAGGCTCTCGATACTGCGCCAGAATTTTGACCCAGTTGCGGGCAATCAACGGGGTTTCATTTTGGCTGTGTTCATTTAAAAGAGCGGCCATTCCACACCTACATTTTCTTGGCCCTTACGGGCGGTTTCTGGTCGGAGCTGGCTGATCTTATGACTTGCTCGACGCCATGGTTTATCTTGGTCTTTGGTCGCCTATTGATCTAGTTTTGCCTGTACTTATGGGAGTATATATCATTATTTTTGCTGAGGCCAAGCACTCAGTTAATCTAGGTCAAAAGATCGTGCAACTTGTGTATGTTTATATATTTTTTTAGCGGTCAATCTCTGAAAATAAATCCTCTTGGATCTGCGCGGTCAAACAACTGGCCACCCCAACCTGATACATCGCTCTTGCCAATCCAAATTCTGTGCGAAAACTTGGCCTGACACGGCCAGAAATTCATGTTTTTTCGATACTTACGCCCAATAAAAAATACAGTAATGGAATTTTTTCGGTCAATTTCTATAGCT
>ERZ807291.4362-NODE-4362-length-18830-cov-6.472277_pt1 | contig 18830 bp, 14 predicted proteins | sample MGYA00521257_ERZ807291 | MGnify/ENA primary metagenome ERZ807291 (study PRJEB31413, sample SAMN03169783) | marine metagenome | biome: Marine; feature: Water; material: Subsurface seawater | place: North Sea | collected 2011-04-28 | depth 1 m m ... | reverse complement strand
AGAGAAGTTGTTGCCCGCCTGCCCCATGATGGCATTGCCTTTGTAGTTCGTGATCTTGAACCACTCGACGCTGAATCCGTTGCCCGAATACAAAATGGCATCATTAAGCTGCTTGTTCCCTTCCAGGTTGGGCCACTCGCCGTCTTCTATGACCCCCCTCAGCGTAATATCATCTTTATCAATGTAGACCGTTTCCTCATAGATACCGGGGTGTACTAAGACCGTATCGCCTGGGCTCGCACCCTTAATAGCATCTTGTATCGATTCGCCCGCTCTTACTTCGAGAGTTTTAGCCCCGGCGACGGCACTGAAAAAGGCAAAGGCCAGCGTGGCGAACTTTAGTGAGCTATTCATTATCTAATCTCCTACTACTATGCGGCTTTGTGCGCGGGCTTGTGGTGCTATCGCGCGCCCCGGAGGCAGCCCAGAAGGTAGCTCGTCGGGGATGTCAGGTAAAAAGCTTTGGTCCGTTAGCGCGTTCAAAAATAACACGAGGTCGTCGAGTTCTCGGTCGGTAAGTTCTGGAGTCCATATATGCCAATGCAATTTTAAATCTTCGCCTTCGGGAACCGCATGGCCCCTGCCTCCCGTGTAAAAGGCAACCGTTTCCCGCAGAGTATCGAAATTACCCCCGTGCATGTAAGGTGCGGTCAGCGCGCTATTACGTAGCGATGGAACTCGGAAGCCCGCGCGCTGGGACGCATCTCCAGTCGTTGCTTGTGCGCCAATATCAAGCGGGTCGCCGTCTCGTTCGGGCACGCCTAATACCGCAATCTGCTGGTTGGAGAAGGTTGGCGGTGTGTGGCACTCGGCGCAGCGTGCCACAAACGAGCGGAAGACATTGAGTCCGTCTATTTCACGCGCGCTGAGTGCGCCGGCAACGCCATGGGCATACAGGTCGTAGCGGCTATTAAGCGATATCAACGAGCTTTGAAAGGCCGCGAGTGCGGAATAAAGATCCTCGAGCGTGGGCGACGGCCTACCAAACGCCTCATTAAATAACGCGGTGTAGGCTTCACTGCTTTGGAGCCTACGCAACAGCATTTCTGGCGTCGTCCCCATTTCTACCGGGGAATAAAGAGGCCCAAGCATCTGCTCTTCTAAAGTATGTTTGCTGCCATCCCATAAGAGCCGCCGCATAAACGTGACATTCCATAGTGACGGTGCTGAACGCGCTATTGGCTTGCCTGTAACTCCTACACTCTTGCGCCGGCCATCGCTAAAACCTAACGCCGGGTCATGGCAGCTTGAGCAAGAAACTTTCTGGTTGCTCGATAGCAGTGGATCAAAAAATAGAAGGCGGCCGAGATCAATTTGCTGGGCAGTGAAGCCATCGCGCCAGGGAGGCAATCCCGTTTTTAGTCCGCCGACCCCTTTATCATAGAGTGAAGCATAACTCTGATAGCGACTGTGTAATTTACAGTGCCCGCTGTCATCGACTCGCATCGCGGGTGGGCAATGCGCAGATAATTCGAGTGCGCCGCTCAGTGCCGAAAACGCCAAGCCAAAGCTCGCTATTACGCAGGAAATGCTAGATCGCATAGGTTACTGATCTGTATCGATAGGCAGCGTGGTTAAGTAATAGGCGATATCTCTTACCACCTCCGCGTCTTTTACAGCCGGTGCAAAACGCACCATTTGAGCGCCGTAGTGGTCTTCGGGATGACTTCCTCGGATGCCCAAACGGAACTTTTCATATTGGTTAACGATATACCAATCATTAAGCCCCGCGAGGCTAGGTGCCTGCAAAGCTTCATTACCTTTACCGTCAGATCCATGGCATGCCGAGCAGAGGTTGTTGTGATAATCCTTTCCTCTGGCTTCATCGCCAGAGGGAAAAGTTTGCGCCGCTGTGCTCGGGAGTAAGGTCATTAGCTCCGTTAGCCCGTCAAGCTCTGCCTCGTTGAGATTCTTGATGGCTTCCGCCATTTGCCCCCCAGTAGCGTCCTTCGCATGGGTACCTCGGATCCCATTTTTAAAATGATGAAGCTGGCGTGCAAGATACCAAGCTTGCAAGCCAGTAACGGCGGGCGCCGATAAATCGACATTGCCGCCTCCTGTAGCACCATGACAGTTGGCGCAATTGGATAGCCATAGGGGCTTGGCGTCATGATCTATGTGGGCAAAATTCTCCGAAATGATTTGTTTAGGCGGCTGAGAATCGCCGCATCCACTCAAGAAATTAGCGAGCAATAAAGTGAGTAGTAGGCTCGATGATAGAGTGGCTCTCGTTAGGCCGTCTGCTTTCATGATGATGTCTATTTTTATGATTTTATCTAGGCTATGCTCAAACGAATTGTAGCTCAAGGGGCTCTTTTTGGCGTTACTATCAATCCGTAACCATGGTGCGGCAACTCTCGTCCTAGCCGGCGATAGAGGGAGGGCCAATGCCAGCCAATAACTCCAGTTCGACAGCGTCACTAAGTCGTACAGTTCTAGCGGGCATTGCGTGCGGCTTGCTGACGTTCTTGGTGGACGTCCCCCGACTTGATCCAACCTTTGGTATCGGCATACAGCTTTGGTTGGCGCTCCCTCTTATCTGCTTAATCCGATACGGAATACCCTCGGCTGTAATCTCATTCTTAGTTGCCCTTCCGCTTATTTGGTTTTTTTCGACTGCGGGTCTGAGTTATTGGAACGTTATAGCGTCAACAGTGTTGCTAATGGTAGTGGTGATGACTGTTTACATCACTAAGAAAAACAGTATTTTAACCGGCTTGTTTTTGGCATGGCTGCTCCTTATTCCGGCTACGGTTAGTTACCACAGTGAGCTCTTCATCCGCGATCTGAATGCTGGATTTCTAGTGCTTGTCGCCATGATGATTTCCCAACTAACTCCCGCGTTATTGGCACAAGTGCTGGCACTGCGTCCAGCGATAATGTCTAGACTATGGCCGCAGAATTTTTCTCTCCCGCAGCGTAAAGCGTTATCGCTGAGACGGCTTACCCAAGAATTTTTCTATGTTCTAGTAGTGTTCCCAATCTTAGTGACTGCACTCTTTTTCACCACCGAATCGGTTTTCTTAAGAGGTCAGCTAGTTGAGAGCGACGCACAACGTTTTGCAAGCGAAGTTATCGAGGCGGCATTAGAGGCTAAGTCGGCAGCGTTAGTGTTAGATTCGCCAGCTGCCGCAGAATACGCTTCACAAATAGTCATACAGGAAGTGAGGTCTATCACAAGGCCGAGAGCTAAGCGTGTGCCGTTTGAACTCCATCTGGAGTTTGTGTCGCTTTCTGCTGCAAGCGCACTGTCGAATGGCTTTGTGTACCCCGATGCTTTTGATCCTAAAACACCCCTCGACCATTTATATGAGCGACAATTTCGAGAGGTTCGACGCCTACCAGAAAAGTCAGCTGCCCTGGTAGTCCATGTGGCTCTCGAGGAGAGCGTCGATACGGGACTAGATGAGAGTATTTGGGGTCTATCGGTAGCGTTACTGCTTTTCTTGCTGGTAGAGATCGGATATCGAAAATGGATTGCTACAGCCGGGAATCGGACTAATGCATTTATTGTTGAGCTAACCCAATGGGAGCCCCATTTTCGTCAGACGCCTCACCTCCCCGTGCCAAAGGACGTCATTATTGAGTTTGATGAGGCTGACAAAGCGCTAACGCAATTACTCACACATATGCGGGAGATCCACGAACAGGTCGCTGATATAAGTGAGGAGCGTAAGCGATTGTTTAACCAGCAGCGGGCGATCGTCACCGCGGTAAAGGAACCAATGGTGGTCATTGATCAGCAGATGCGGGTCAATGCGGCGATGTCTAGTCAAATGGGTGCCTCACTTCGATTGGCGTTTACCCCAATTTTAGACGCCGCGAGGCAGCAGGTATTTGCTGGTGAGTCTATCGACATGCGAGAGGATCTTCCGGACGCAGAACGGCTTTTCGCTCATTCCATTGTCGAGGCATGGGCGCATGGGCGGCCTCATTTTGATATTAATTTTACCAGCAGCAACGATGGCGATGATCAAGTGCGCTACCTCGCGTCTATCGGTGTAATCGCCGGTAGTATCGATTCTAAGCGAGACCACGGCGGGCTTGTCATACTGTTTACCGATATTTCTTTATTGCTGAATGCGCAAAATGCGGCGGCGGAATCAGCACGGATGGCATCTTTAGGCGAAGTTGCAACTGGCGCAGCTCACCAGTTGAATCAACCACTTAATATTATCCGAATGGCGACGGCAAATTTGAAACGTTCAAAGGCCTGGCAAGTGGATAGTTCGTTTAGTCCGATGGAAAAGCTCGACCGCATTGATGCCCAGGTAGAGCGTGCGTCTCAAATTATTGCGGGTATGAAGGCCCTTGCTCGCAATCATCAAGAAGAATGGGCACCATTGAATATTGCATCGGCGGTGGAAGCCACGCTGTTGAAAATGGCCCCTCAGTTTAAATCCGCGGGTGCTACGGTTAACTACGAAAGCGATGCGCAGGCACTATGCGTCAACGCACACCACGCGGCCATTGAGACGCTATTGCATAGCATAATAGGTAATTCGCTCGATGCTTTTACTGAGCGCGACACGCCTAACCCTGAAGTTTGGGTTCGAGAATCCTTGGTCGACTGCGACTATCAACTCGAAATTATCGACAACGCCGGGGGCATCGATGCGAAGTATCTCGATCGGGTTTTTGAGCCTTTTTACACCACCAAAGTTAAGGCTGCGCGCTCCGGTTTGGGCTTAGCCATTGCGTGGCGATTAGTGGATAGCATCGGCGGCGAGATACACGGTGAAAATGTCGATGGCGGCACTTGTCTTCGTATTCAGCTGCCATTAGTTGCGGCGCTGGGTACATCTGAAAGTCCGAGAGAGGAATAGACATAAAAAAACCGGCAAACATTGAATGTCTTGCCGGTTAGTAAATATGCGATTGTTTACTTCTCGAGGACGCTATTCATCGAGGAAGCTGCGCAGATAATCTGAGCGAGTAGGGTGGCGCAGCTTGCGAAGCGCTTTAGCTTCGATCTGACGGATTCGTTCTCGAGTCACATCAAACTGCTTACCCACTTCTTCAAGTGTGTGGTCGGTATTCATATCGATACCAAACCGCATACGCAAGACTTTGGCTTCTCTAGCTGTAAGACCTGCTAACACGTCTTTGGTTGCTTCCATGAGACCTTCATCGGTTGCCGAATCTACGGGACTGGCAATCGTGTTGTCTTCGATGAAATCACCCAAATGAGAATCCTCATCATCACCAATGGGCGTCTCCATCGAGATTGGCTCTTTAGCGATCTTAAGAACTTTACGTACTTTATCTTCTGGCATATCCATGCGCTCGCCCAGCTCTTCAGGAGTGGGCTCACGACCCATCTCTTGGAGCATTTGGCGTGAGATACGATTGAGTTTATTAATAGTCTCAATCATGTGAACCGGAATACGAATAGTTCGTGCTTGGTCAGCGATAGAGCGAGTGATCGCCTGCCGAATCCACCATGTGGCATAGGTTGAGAACTTATAACCACGACGGTATTCAAATTTATCGACCGCTTTCATGAGGCCAATGTTGCCTTCTTGAATGAGATCCAGGAACTGGAGGCCTCGGTTGGTGTACTTCTTAGCAATCGAAATAACAAGTCGCAAGTTGGCTTCGACCATTTCTTTCTTGGCACGTCGCGCGCGAGCTTCGCCCATGCTCATTCGGCGATTAATTTCTTTGATTTCAGTGACGGTCAGGCCTGTTGCACTTTCGACTTCAGCAATACGGCGCTGCATACGTTGAATGTCATCTTTGTGAACATTAATACGAGCGCCAATTTCTTTTTTACGCGCGACTCGAGATACCCAGCGACTGTCGCTCTCTGTGCCCTGGAAACTTTTGATGAACTCTTTGCGGTCCATACGACATTCGCGCACCGCAATCCGCATAATTTCACGTTCTTGCTCACGTACTTTTAATAGCGCTAGGCGAGGTTCATTGATCAGTGGATCAAATACCTTAGGCGTAAGCTTGAAGAATTTAAACAACTCACCGAGCTTATCCATTTCGGCAATGCTTTTCTTGTCATTGCGCCCGTTGCTTGCCAGCATTTTCTCGGTCTTTGTGCACTGACGCTTCAGTCCTGAGAAGCGCTTCTTGGCTTCTACAGGATCGGGCCCGGAGTCAGTTTCAGCATCGTCATCGGAGGTATTGGCCGCTGCGGCAGCGGTTTGCTCTGCGATCTCTTGGGCTGATGGCACGTGAGAGGCCGGATCAAGGTAACCTACTAAGATGTCAGCGAGTTTGCGTTCTTCCTTAGCAACGAGATCGTATTCGTCACACAATCTTCGTACTGTGCCCGGATAGTGGGCGAGGGCCGCCATGAGCTCACGAATGCCTTCTTCGATACGCTTGGCGATAACGATCTCGCCTTCGCGCGTAAGTAGTTCTACCGTGCCCATCTCTCGCATATACATGCGCACGGGATCTGTTGTTCGACCCGCCTCGTTCTCTACGGCGGCAAGCGCTGCGGCTGCTTCGGCAGCTGCTATCTCATCGGCAGACCGATCTCCTTCTGTTAGGATCAGTTCGTCGGCGTCGGGCGCCTGCTCGAACACCTGAATGCCCATGTCGTTAATCATCTGGATGATGTCTTCGACTTGATCCGGCTCAGAAATATCCTGTGGGAGGTGGTCGTTAACTTCGGCGTATGTCAGGTAGCCCTGCTCTTTGCCTTTGGCGATAAGTGCTTTAAGGCGCGACTGCTGGTGCACTTTGTCGGTCATTCTTAACCCTGCGTTATTTAAGCGAAAATAAGTTCGCGATTCTAGCGTACAGCGAGAGGCTTCGGCCACGCGAAAAGGTTGATTTGGTCACTATTTGGGCAATTTTTTGTTTTTTTCACCAATAGCGCCAAGTTTCGGCTGAAATTTCATAAGAATCAAGTGCTCATGTCCTTGGATGCATAAAGAATTGATGGCCGATGAAGATGGCTGACCAACTGATGGCTGACCAACTGATGGCTGAAGAGACGCTTGATCTTTAGTAGCATTGCGTATGAGCCACCCATAACGATAACAGGGCGAAACTAATGAGCGTAATTACGATTGATGCGATGGTGGTCGGTGCCGGTGTCGCAGGGCTTTATCAGCTCCACCGATTGAGAGAGGCCGGCTTGACGGTTACCTGCGTTGATGCCGCCCCCGATATTGGCGGCACTTGGCATTGGAACTGCTATCCGGGCGCTAGGCTAGATTCCCCCTCTTATACCTACCAGTACTGGTTCTCGGAGGATCTCTACAACGAGTGGGAGTGGTCAGAGCGTTTCGCAGCGCAACCGGAAATCAAACGTTATTTCAAATACGTGGCAAATAAGCTGGACCTTTGGCCCGACATAGCGCTCAACACTCGGATTGCCAGCGCCGTGTGGCAGGAGGAGCAAAGTGTTTGGCACATAACTAGCGAGTGCGGCAAGACATGGCACGCGCGTTATCTAATCAGCTGCATGGGTATGTTGTCGGCGCCTAACGCGCCGCTGTTCCCCAATCAAGACGCCTTCACCGGCACAGTACTGCACACCGCACGGTGGCCCCAAGAAGGCATTGATCTTAGCGGTAAGCGAGTCGGTGTTGTTGGGGTGGGAGCGACGGGAATTCAAGTGATTCAGACTATTGCCCCTGATGTTGAACAGCTCTATGTATTCCAGCGCACGCCGCAATACGCCGTCAAGATGAACAATCACCCACTGACTGAGAAGGATCATGAATTTTGGCGCTCTCAGTATCCGACAATGCGTCACTCCCTCCACACAACCTTTGGTGGTTTTGAATGGAATGTCCCTGAGGTTGGCGTTGCCGCGGCAATGACCTCCGAGGAGCGGTTAAAGGTACTTGAAGATTGCTGGCAGGACGGAAGTTTGAAAGTGTGGGTTGGCACGTACCCAGAGGTCTTAGCCGATGAGGCGATTAACGCAGAGGCCTCTGAATTTGTCCGCGCGAAAATACGACCGCGGATTAATGATCCGGCAGTTGCAGACAAGCTGATTCCTCAACACTACGGTTTTGGTACTTATCGGGTTCCCTTGGAAACCAACTACTACGACGCCTTTAATCGGGAAAACGTGCACCTTGTAGACGTGAAAGCCCACCCCATTGAAGCATTTACCCCGCATGGGCTTATGGTCGATGGGCAGGAGTACGCGCTTGATGTGCTTATTTTTGCAACGGGTTTTGATGCTGGTACGGGAGCGCTCTCTCGATTAGATATTCGGGGTGTAAACGGACAGTCATTGGGTGAACTATGGCAGCGAGATATTCGTTCGACTCTCGGACTCCAAGTGCACGGCTTTCCGAATTTATTCACAGTGGCGGGCCCCCTTGCTCCCTCAACAGCGTTTTGCAATATGACCACCTGCTTACAGCAGCAGGTTGACTGGATCACGGACGCCATTTTGTTTATGCGTGCGCAGGGGAAATCACAAATGGAAGCATCTGCTGAAAAAGAAGAAGAGTGGATTAAGCACCACGACGAAGTAGCGGAAAGCACCTTGCTCATGAGCACCAACAGTTGGTACACCGGTGCCAATATAGAGGGAAAACCTCGGCGGTTGCTCTCTTACGTGGGGGGCGTAGGCGTTTACAAAGACATTTGCGAAGACGTTCGTGCAAACGACTTTGAGGGATTTCACATAAGCTGAGTGGGTGTAAATCAACAACTACTTGTCGTCGGCAATGGCCGCACATTGGCAGCAAGCGCCACCACTGCCGATATTAGTTACCTAGGTAAGTTAGCTGCGACCTGCGAGGGTGCGGATTTTCTGAGTCAGGGTGATGAGCTCACGCTTCTCATCACCGCTCAGTTCGGCGTAGTCTCGCGATTTCAGGTAGTCAATTCGCGTTCTTAGCTCTTCATTTTGTTGCATTTTCATTAGGCGTTCCATCAATGCGGCGAACAATGCCTCGCGACCTTCATCATCGTCGAGCGCTTCCTTGCCAGCCAGTTCGGTTAACAGCTGCCCTTCCGGTGTGCCGTACCAAAAGCCGAGTAAGGCTGCGGTTGTCGTATCTGGATCGCTTTGAATTTGTTTCAAAAACTCTTTGAGTAAGAGGAGGTCGCGCCTGTCGACTGCGGGAAGACCATCGATGGCGACGTTTTTCGCCAATGCGGGGTTTAATACCAAAAGTCCGAGTATTTTATGGATATCGTTATTGGCCGTGGGAGTCAGGCTGTCATCGATTGCGTCTATGAACGGAGCGTCTGCGGAAGAATCGCTAACACCCGGCTCCATGCCATCGATATCTGCATAATCGTCCGAAAATGCCTCGGGCCTCGACAGGTCGGAGTACCTGTCTGTTGCGGAACTTGCGAGCTCGTTCATCGACAATACTGCGTCCTGATTAGAGCGACGGGTGTATTCGGGCGCCGCGCTGTCGCGCTCGCTGGGTGCTTGCAGGCGTTTGAGGGAGTCGACATCAATACCTGTTCGCTCGGCGAGCGCCTGATACATTAACGTTTTGAACACGCCCTCAGGAAGCTGTTGTAGGTATGGTGCAGCCACTTTGGAGAAGCGTGCGCGACCATCGAGGGTTGTTACATCAATACCTTGTTCGAGCTGATCAAAAAGGAATACGTCGAGGGGCGAAGCCTGTGTAAACAAATGCTCGAGATGCCCTTGGCCTTTGGCGCGCACCAGTGAGTCTGGATCTTCGCCTTCTGGTAGGAACAAAAACCGCACCTGGCGACCGTCTTGCATGACGGGCAACGCGGCCTCAAGGCCACGAAACGCCGCTTTACGTCCGGCTTCATCGCCGTCGAAACAAAAAATGACTTCCGGTACATGTCTAAAAAGTCGATCAAGATGAGCTTCACTCGTCGCGGTGCCTAATGTTGCTACGGCGTAGTTGATACCGTGTTGGGCGAGGGCAATGACATCCATGTAGCCTTCAACAACGACAATGCGTTCGAGGCTGCGATTTGCTTTGCGTGCCTGATAAAGTCCGTAGAGCTCACGGGATTTATGGAAGACAGGTGTCTCGGGTGAATTCAGATACTTGGGCTTGTCATCACCCAGTACGCGGCCACCAAAAGCGATGACGCGACCTCGCGCGTCGACAATAGGGAAAATAATACGGTCGCGGAATCGGTCATACACTCGACCTTTATCATTTTTGACCAGCATTCCGGTTGTCATAAGTAGCTGTTGTTTTTCTTCGCTGTTACCCACTGCAACAATGAGGTTGTCCCACCCAGGTGGTGCAAAGCCGACGCGGAACGCTTTTGCTATTTCACCGCTTAAGCCGCGACTCTTCAGGTACTTTACGGCACGTTTTGCATCCGGGTGTTTGCGAAGGCCGTGCTCATAGAAGCGAGTTGCTTGCTCTAACTGGTCAAAGAGAGGGCGCTGTGTATCCTGTCTCGACGCTTCGCCCGGACGACCCTCCTCTTTGGGCACTTCTAGACCGGCTGTTTGTGCAAGCGATTCCACCGCCTGAGGAAATTCTAGCCGCTCATAATCCATTAGGAAGCCGAGCGCGTTGCCTCCTGCGCCACAGCCAAAGCAGTAAAAGAATTGTTTGTCGGGATTAACGCTGAATGAGGGCGTTTTTTCATCGTGGAATGGGCAGCAAGCGGAAAAGTTCTTGCCCGTCTTTCTCAGTTTCACACGGCGATCGATCACCTCGACGATATCGACGCGATCGAGCAAGTCATCGATAAATCTTTGGGGAATTTTCGCCACGGGGTATCAAGTCTGCAGTTGGTCGTACAGTTTACCGCGAAGGACGTAAGATGCCCACGTCGATCTAATGTGGTGTCATCTTTTGGATTACGGTAGGTATTTAGAGGGATGAAGCCAAGGTGTGACTCTGTGAGCGTCGCAACTTATTTGCTGGCAACGTGTTTAGCCCGCCAGCTTGGCTTTGATCAGCTTAGAGACTTCGGCCATATCCGCGCGTCCCTGCAGCTTCGGCTTGAGCTGTCCCATCAGAGGTCCCATTGCCGCCATGCCTTTAGCCTCTATTGAGGCTAAAGCTTCGTCAATCAAAGCGGTGATATCGTCTACGCTAAGCTGCTCTGGTAAAAAGCTTTGGATAACAACAATTTCTGCGTCTTCGACTGCGGCCAGCTCGTCGCGGCCGGCATCTCGGTACTGATTGGCAGAATCACGGCGCTGCTTGAGCATCTTGTCGAGGATCGACAGCGCGCGATCATTATCAATCTCGATTCGCTCATCGACTTCTACGCGCTTGAACTCCGACTGAATCAATCGAATCGTTCCAAGGCGTGCTTTGTCCTTAGCCCTCATGGCGGCTTTCATTTCCGCCTTGACGGTGGCGACCAGTGTGGTCTCGTCGCTCACAGGTCGCTCCTTAGTACAGGCGCATACGCTTGCGGTTCTCGCGTGACATCTTCTTCAGATGACGCTTGACTGCAGCCGCAGCCGCACGCTTGCGGACTGTGGTGGGCTTTTCATAATGTTCACGCTTGCGTACTTCAGCAAGAAGACCCGCTTTTTCGCATGAGCGCTTGAAACGACGTAGTGCGACGTCAAAGGGCTCGTTCTCTTTAACCTTAACTTCAGGCATTCAGTTCACTTCCTGTTTTCAATTCTCGGACACACCAATAGCGGGGTGCCCTGGTAATGGGGCGCGCAGTATAGGCGGCAATTGACCATTTTGCAAAGCGGTTCAACGTGTTAGTTTTGCCGCCAATTAAGCCAACTGTGAATTAAGGTGACCTTTTGCGCGTTTTGGGCATAGAAACAAGCTGTGATGAGACAGGAATTGCCCTGTATGACACCCAGCATGGGCTACTAGCGGATGCATTGTACAGCCAGGTGGCGGTGCATGCTGAATACGGTGGAGTGGTGCCAGAGCTTGCCTCGCGGGACCATATCCGCAAGACATTGCCGCTCATAGATAAAGTGCTGGCCGATGCCCAGTGCAATAAAAGTGACATCGATGCCGTCGCCTACACCGCGGGACCCGGGCTCGTTGGCGCGCTCATGGTCGGTGCGACACTCGCTCGATCTTTGGCAAAAGGACTTGGTGTTCCGAGCTTGGGTGTGCACCACATGGAAGGACATTTACTAGCGCCTATGCTGGCCGATGATCCACCTGCATACCCCTTTGTGGCGCTACTGGTTAGCGGCGGACATAGTCAGTTAGTCTGCGTCAATGGTTTGGGTATGTACACCTTGTTGGGCGAGTCTCTCGACGATGCCGCAGGTGAGGCCTTTGATAAGACAGCAAAACTGCTAAATTTGCCTTACCCCGGTGGCCCTCATGTGGCCAAACTTGCTGAAAGTGGCGACCCTGAACGTTTTATTTTTCCTCGGCCGATGGTGAAGCACCCTGGGTTGGATTTGAGTTTTAGCGGGCTCAAAACGCATACCTTAACAACGGTTCGACAATGCGTTGCCGAGACCGGCCTTACTGAGCAAGACAAAGCCGATATCGCCTGTGCATTTGAGCGCGCAGTCGTTGACACGCTAGTGATTAAGTGTCGGCGAGCCCTGAAGCAGGAAGGGTTGAAGACCCTTGTGATGGCTGGCGGCGTGAGCGCCAACAAGCGCTTGCGTGAATCACTGGCGGCTAAGTTGGGGCCCGAGGGCATAGCAGTGCACTATCCATCGCTGCGGCTGTGCACGGATAACGGCGCAATGATTGCCTACGCCGGGGCGCTTAGACTCGCTGCTGGCGAGCGAGACGGCGCTGACGCTGAAGTGCGTGCTCGCTGGCCTATGACTGAACTTTCAGCGCCGGAGGTGGCGTGAGCGATATAGTGTTCATTAATGGTTTGCGAGCGGAAACAGTCATTGGTGTTTACGACTGGGAGCGCAATATTCGCCAGCCGCTGTTGATCGATCTGGAGCTCGCTGCCGATGTTGCAAAGGCCGCCGAGGCCGATAGCATTGAAAATGCGCTTGATTACGCGACGATTTCGAATCGCGTGGTACAAGAAGTTGAAGCGTCCTCACATCAGCTGATCGAGACCTTGGCGGAGCGCTTAGCCACCATGATTCGCAATGAGTTTGGTGTGTCATGGCTGCGGCTGCGTATTACCAAGCCCACCGCGGTATCCAATGCAGAGGGCGTGGGCGTTATTATCGAGCGGGGCTCTGCCACTACTGCGTAGGCGAAGCTCAAGTAACGTCTAAGCGAGACAGAGACCGTCGCGTTTTACAGCGCTGTAGCGATTGCCTCTATTTGTCGCTCTTTAATCGCCGCGCCAAGAGCGGGCCCCGTTACACCCTCCTCAATGATATCGGCTGCGCTGACACCTTTGGCGGCCTTTCGTGCCGCACGGAGCATACTGACGCTCGGATGTGCGTCAGCAGCGACGCCTTCTAACGCAGCTAAAGTTCTCACATAGCCCTCGAAAGGCTCGTCTCTGCGCATCGCGTCAAGGCCTTTGAGTAAATCGAAGCAGCGGGTTGGGTCTCTGAGCGCATTTTTAGTTTGGGGGCGGTATTTGCACACGCTGTGCGCCAACGCCTTGAACAGCTTGGGCGCTTTTATGGCGTCGCAGGTTTTGTCGGCTTTTTCAAATGTTAAAGACGATAGAAGCGCCGCCCATCGGCAATCGACTCTTTCGGTGTGACAACAGGCTATGGCAAGACTGTCGATACCGTTGGTCAGCGTCAGCGCGGGCATTAATGCTGCTAGTGCACCACAGGCTTTCAAAATTGCGAAATATACTTCTGCGCTTTGCTCAGCGAGCGCGCGCTCAGTTTCGACCCAAATCCGCTCTACCGATAAATGAGCAAGCTCTCCCTGGAGGACAATATCTTTCATCAGTGACAGGGTTTCGGGCGCCACGTCAAACCCCAGGTGCTTGTAGCGTGCGGCGAATCGCGCGACACGTAAAATACGCAGAGGGTCTTCAACAAAGTGAGGCGATACGTGGCGCAGCAGTCGCTGCTCAAGATCTGCCTGTCCTCCATAGGGGTCAATGATCCGACCGTCATCATCCATGGCCATCGCGTTAATCGTGAGATCGCGTCGCTCAAGGTCCTCCTCGAGCGTCACCGACGGATGGGCGTGAATCTCAAAGCCATGATACCCGCGACCAGACTTTCGCTCGGTACGCGCTAGTGCGTATTCTTCTTTGGTCTTGGGGTGTAAAAAAACCGGGAAGTCCTTACCCACCTGAGCAAAACCTTGGTCGAGCAAATCGCTCGGTGTTGCGCCGACGACAACCCAGTCGGTCTCGACATGGGGGTAGCCGAGTAGTGTGTCGCGAACAGCGCCGCCCACTTTAAATATTTTCATAATGGCAGGCTACGCCCATCAATATCGCATTGATAGCGCTTGCCCGTCTCCAGAGCGAGAAATGTCAGTGAGCCTCCCCACACGCAGCCCGTATCGAGGCCGATACACTGTTTGCTAATGGTTTTCCCCTCGAGGGCGGCCCAATGGCCAAAAAACACGCGCTCGCGTTTCTTCAGTCGATTTGCGTGGCTAAACCACGGGGCTACGTGCTCTCCCTGTATTTGCACTTTTCTTGGTTCTGTCGCCTTGCTTTTTAAATCAAGAATGCCACTGGTCGTGCAAAAGCGCATACGCGTTAAATAATTGGTTATTACGCGTAAGCGCGAAAGTCCCATAATGTGGGGCGACCATTTTGCGGGCTCGTTACCGTACATGGCATGAAAGAAATAGTTGGCATTGGGGCCTTTAAGAAATTCTGTTACTTCGCCTGCGTAGGTTTCTGCCTCCTTGGCGCTCCAAATCGGCGGGATACCGGCATGAACTAAAATATTATCGGCTTCTCGATATAAAAGGGGTTGCTGTCGAAGCCAGGCGAGTAATTCAGGTGCGTCGGATGCTTCGAGAATATCGCTGAAATTATCAGAGTTACTCATGATGCCAGCGCCGGCATAGGTCGCTAGAAGATGCAGATCGTGATTACCTAGAACGACTTTGACGCAGGCCTTGTGCTCGTAAAACCAGCGCAACGTACTTAAATTATCGGGACCGCGGTTAATTAAGTCACCCACCGACCAAATAACATCATGATTCGGGTCAAAGTTGACGTTTTTCAGCAAGCCTTTAAAGGCCTTAAAACACCCTTGAATATCGCCAACAACGTAAGTGGTCACGGTAGTCTCGCTCAGTCAACTAATGTGTTTGCGAGTGCAACAAAGGTTGCGAGTTCTAAGGTTTCAGCACGGCAGCTAGGATCAATCCCCAGGCTCTCAAGCGCACTGTCGTCAAATACCCCTTTGAAATTGTTACGTAGAGTTTTTCTACGTTGCCCAAAGGCGAGTTGTACCACTTTAGCGAGCTTTTTCCGGTCGCATTCTGGGCGGTCTCCCGGTGCTTTGGGTGACAGTCGGACGATGGCCGATTGCACTTTGGGCGGTGGGAAAAACGCCTCGGGTGGCACATCGAATAAGTGGCTCACTTCGCATTGATACTGGCTCATGATGCCTAGTCGCCCCCAGTGCTTTGAACCAGGTTTAGCTGCTAGCCGTTGGACCACCTCCAATTGCAGCATAAAGTGCATGTCTAAAATGCTATCGGCGGACTCGAGCAGTTTGAAAATAATAGGTGTGGAAATGTTATAGGGCAGGTTGCCAACGACACGCAGCTTTTTCCCGTCGCAAGCGAGGCTCGCAAAGTCAAACTTAAGTGCATCGGCGCTGTGGAGCTTAAAGGTCGGGTATACGCTAAACGACGCCAAGAGTACGGTAATAAGGTCGCGATCGAGCTCAATGGCATCTAATCGGCAACCACTACTGATGAGTGATTCCGTAAGAGCACCTTGTCCGGGACCAATCTCTACCAGATGGTCGTCTGCTTGCGGCCTAATAGCGCGCGCGATGGCCTCAATGACACCGTCATCCTGAAGGAAATTTTGCCCAAAACGCTTTCTAGGGAGGTGTCCCGCCCGCGGCTGTTTCATGTGGGTTCTCTAAGTCGAGTGACTGGATCAGGACAGTTTGTACAGGATAAGGCGCCCATTGTCAGCCGCCTTACGTGTTTTACCGGTCTCTATTTTTGCAGGCTTTTAATTGCCCTTGCAAATGAGCAGTCGCTGGTGTCGATCCGCTCTATCATTGGATCTTTGCGACTTAGTCAAGATCTCTCGCGGTTTGCCAAATTTCAGGCCACGCACGGAGTGCTTGCGCAAACCGGCCACCGGCTTGGCGCACGCTGGCGAGCAATGCCGCCGTATCTTCTGAGTTAGCGCCAAGCATGTCATTGAGCGACGGTTCACTTTTGAGGGCCTCAAGGATTTCCTGATGGCCGCGCTGCAAATACTGAAGCCACGTGTCCGATCCGTAGTGCTCAGCCATTTGGAGATGCATTTCGAATTCGGCGAGTTGCCCTGCTTGAGCCTTTGCGAGTTCCACTCGACCAAAGTTAATGAGGTCTTTTTCTCCAAGCTCTGCCAACTCTGTGATCGACTGTGCTATCCGCGCAAGACGCGTTGCAGGTGCAATACCCTCACTGAGATCGACATTGTCACCCAGCCAGCGGGTGAGTAGTGACATGCCTCCTCGTGCGGCTATTTCACCCCGTAAACTCCGTTGACCTCGCTCTTCCAATGGAAGGTGGGTAATTGCCCAGTCGTTACTGAGTACTAGTGAGTCGGGGTGGAGAGTGGTGAGCATAAAAGCAAACAGGCTGTCCTCACCTCGAAAAGCAGGGAAGAACGGCGGCAATAGCTCGGTGGCGTCATAGCCTGTTAGCTGGGACATAACGCCGTGTTTGGTGAGCGTGGGCCCGGTATAGCCGAGCCAGCAAGCTCGCGCATCGACAGTGGCGGATACGCCGGCGGGTGAATCGAGCAGGCGTCCTATGCTTTCTGGATTTAAGCCGACAATCCAGTGGCCACTACCGGTGCCAGGATCGCCCCAAGTGCTGCACTGGGTTTTTAAAATTTTAGAACCTGGGTTAAGCGTGCGCATAAATGCGCCGTTGGCACCCGCTAGTGCATCGGCAGGTAATTCGCCATGTAACAGCGATGAAATCCCTTTGTTTAACGGCATGCCTAGTTGGCGCGCTGCGAGGTTGATGGGGTTATCAGATAGTCGTCGGGAATTGGCTAGCAGTTCATCGCGGCCTCCATAAAAGACCGCTTCTCGTGACTGTATGCTGCCAAAGTGTAAGCCTGAATTGGGCAGTGGCGAGCGAATTGCTTCACAGATGACGTCGTCGTCGAGTATAACTGCTCGTTTGCCTGCACTGAGCAGCAATGCAAGGTTCCGTGAAATGCCATAAGTGGGCGATGAACCCCACTCGCCTCGGCTGAGCAAAAAGTGTACTGAGTCGGCATGGTGTGGCGTGCCGGAAATCAACCGGTCGATGAATTGCTCGCGCTCCGCCATACCGAAGTAGTTAAATGTGACAGTACCGCGTGCGTTACACGCGTTTACAAGGTCAGCGTTCTTCGCGGCGTTGGCATCTTGGCGGGAGTCATCAATGACGCAGTAGCTTTCCGCAGCGCTGAGCCCTGGTGCGCTTTCAAGGCTTGCGATAAGTCGCTCCAGAGCCTCAGGGCGGTCACACGTAATGATGAAGACCTTAAAGGGCGCTTGGGATGATGCAGTGCTGCCTTCGCTGAGCGTTTTAACCATGCTATTGGCGCTGCGCATAAGACCCGCATCGCGGATCTGCGCCAAAGTAGGGATCACCGGCTCAACTTGCCCGCCTAATTCAGGTAGAACGCGCACTAAGTACTCGGCGTGACCACGCAGCGTGCGAAAGGTTTCGCAATGAGTCAACACTATGCCCACCTCTGGACTAACCAATAGCCGCTGGCCGCCCACTCGATCGACCAGCAAGGTCATGCCATCATTCAAATTCACGAGCTCTACGCCGGTAAAACTCCACAAAGTTGGATCCTCGGGTATCTGAGGCTGGCTAATCGCTGGCTGACTGGGCGAGGGCGTCTGCGTGGTACCCAGTGAATAAGAAAAATTGAACTCAGACATAATATTCTCAGTGGGTTGTTCGAGAAATACAGTGGATAGCTTGTTGAATAGCGGCGATTAGGCTGCTTGCATGCGCTTGTCCCGTGCCCGCTAAATCGAGGGCAGTGCCGTGATCCACAGACGTTCGCAAAATGGGTAGCCCCAGCGTGATATTCACCGCCTCGCCAAACCCCGCGTATTTAAGCACAGGTAGGCCCTGATCGTGATACATCGCTAAATACGCATCGGTTTTCTGGCGCTGCAATTGACTAAAAGCGGTATCAGCCGGCAATGGCCCAGATAGCCGCATACCTTGGGCCTGCAGTTTTGCAATGACAGGCTCGATTACCGCTTGTTCTTCGTGACCTAGATGCCCGCCTTCGCCCGCATGAGGGTTTAGGCCTAAGACCGTAATGCGCGGCGACTCAATACCCCATTTGTCAATGAGATCTGTGTGCAAAATCGTTAGCGTTCGCGCGAGACTCATCGCCGTAATGGCATCGGCAACATCGCGCAGAGGGATATGGGTGGTAGCGAGAGCCACCCGCAAATCACCTGCTGCGAGTAGCATCACTACCTGCTCAGTGTCCGTCAGTTCGGCGAGAAATTCGGTATGCCCGCTGAACGGTATACCCGCATCGTTAATGACAGATTTTTGCACCGGCGCCGTGATCATGGCACCGGCCTCGCCGGTCTCGCACAGTGTGGCAGCCACGTTGAGTGTGGCGAGTACATAACTGGCGTTTTCCGTGTCGAGAGTGCCCGCAATGGCGTGTGTGCTGAGTGGCACATGAATGTAGCGCAGGGTACCGGCCTCGGAGGGGACGGGCGTGCCATTGGTATTGCCGGGTATAAGACGTAACGGCAGTTTCAGTTCACGTGCGCGGCTTTCGAGGAGTTCTTTGTCGGCAATACAGACGAGCTCGGCGGGCCAATCCTGCTGGGCCGCTTTAATGACTATATCGGGGCCAATGCCCGCAGG
>ERZ807291.4360-NODE-4360-length-18833-cov-5.946214_pt1 | contig 18833 bp, 14 predicted proteins | sample MGYA00521257_ERZ807291 | MGnify/ENA primary metagenome ERZ807291 (study PRJEB31413, sample SAMN03169783) | marine metagenome | biome: Marine; feature: Water; material: Subsurface seawater | place: North Sea | collected 2011-04-28 | depth 1 m m ... | reverse complement strand
TAGGGATATGCCAAGGATGTCTGTCGATATCAATTTAGTCTATTTGCCCATTGAAGATCGAGGCCTCTTCCCAAAACCATTGTCTGTGACAACGTACTATGGGCCTGAATTTACCAGCAAAGCAATGTTCTTCTGAGCGAAACGGCGACGTGTCAGGCTTCACTTCATCCAACAGGGAAAGCCAACACAAAATGCTTTCGTCGAGTCATTCAATGGCAAGTTTCGAGATTGCTGCCTGAATCTGAATTGGTTCTCCAGAATCACGGATGCCCGGTCAACAATCGAAGGCTAGCGATATCACTACGATCATGAAAAACCTCATAGAACACTGGGAAAACCACCTGCTGTATTCGCGAGTGAGGTTGCTTGATATGCTTACATTCTCACATCCAAAGTGGCTCTGCTACTGGGGTACGGTCCGTAGTGGTAATGTCTAATCTCATACATTGTTAACGTTCTTTGTCGATAGATTCGCCGTTGTGGGAAGGACGTACCGGGGCTTCAGCTTTCTTGCTCAGGATTTTCTCTGCCGAATTCTTCCTCACGCCACTTAAGCGCCGCTTTCATTCCATCTCGTTCAGCACGAAGCATAAATTCGTCACCACCTTCGTTACTGCGTCCCCCTGCTGTGTAGAACCCTTGATCACGAAAGCTAGAAACCGCAAGTAAATCTACACTTGCCGCAATTCCTGTTTTGAATCCCATAATTTCAAACTGACGATTGATACTTCGCTTGGTCATCATGATGAGGTCAGTTGGTGTCAAGGCAATCAGTTGTGCAAGCTCCTCTGTCCTCTCTTCGAGTTTATCCTCTGGAACCGATTCAGACGCCCACTGGCACTGTAAGGCCTCCAGGCCGCTCATTGGCTCTGACGTGAACATGTAGTACTTCGCTTTCGTCATCCCGACCAGCCACGGGATGTATTGCAAATTACCAGGAGACCAGTTCCTTCCGACAGGCCAACCAATTTGAGCATCGTCTGCAACTATCCTGATATCACAGAACCCTGCTAATTCTGTTCCCCCTGCAAGGCAAGCGCCATGGATCTGTGCGATGACTGGTTTCTGGAGGTCAAATAACGTCATGTAAACACGGGCATGTTCAAGGTCGTATGACTGCCACAGCGGATCCCGCTTTTTGTTGATGTATCCGCCTTGTGGCATATTTCGTGGGCGCTCACCCTTCTTTACTGGGGTAATGTCGTATCCGGCACTGAAACATGGACCCTGACCTTTGATGATGATTACTCTGATGTCATCGTCAAGCTCTAGCAATTTCGCAGCCATCTCTAACTGTAGCAAACGTTCATAACCGATCGGATTTCGTTTCTCAGGTGAATTGAGAATGATGCGACCTATCGGTGCATCCCGTTCAATCTCGATGAGATCAAATTCTGGCATTTCTACATTTTCACGACGGTAAGGTGGTGACCACTTCACCATCCGAGGGTTTTCTTTTCGCTCGGACTGACTAGTGTTTTCTTGCTCTTTCTTCATTTTTAATACTCCACTTAGGTGCTGTTTTATTTTCTCGAGAAGCGTTAGTTCCCAAATCATTCGTGCTTAAAACTCAGGTTTGATCTATGACTCTTCGGCCTTAGCCTTTTCTGGCTGTTCTCTTATTTGCATTCTTTTTCAGAGGCTCTAGATGGTTGATGCAACCCCGTGTGCAATTTCATTTCGAATTGATGGGTCTGTATAAGAGGTGATGAAATCAGGTAACTCCATAATATGACTGTCTGCATCATAAAATGGTCTGTCTTTAGGTGCATAGGCCATGATTTCCTCCCGGATGATGGATTTGGATACTCGTAAAAGAGCGGTTTGTCCCCAAACACAATCCGACTTACCCATTCGCGGTTTCGTCAAATTATCTTCTCTGGCTGCGAGAATAAATTGTTGTCGGTCCCAGCAGAAATACCTATTCAGTTGGTTGACATAGAAGTTATATATATCGGGCTGCGATGAAGCTGGAGAGAGACAAATATTCTCTTGAGTACACAGCTCGCTTATCTAGAAGAGTAAAGAGCATTGTGACATCAGCTTGGTCACACTTTTGTTAATTAGACTGTCCTTGGAAACTCTGCACGCATGCTTTCTTGTTATATCAACAAAGAAAGAATCGATTGGAAGGTAGGCCCCTGCGGCTGCGATGATGTTTGATTGCTGGGCGAGGGTCGAGTTGTCGATCAACTATGATTGTAGTGTTCATCGAAAACGGAAGCAGAGCGAACTATCCATCATTGTGTCTGAAGCGGTGTGTTCTTCAGCTCAACATTTTGAAGGTTCGTTCTGTAGTAGTGTAATTGGAGACCGATATTGACAATTGAATCCACCGTCAATTGGAGGTTCAAATTTTTATACAGCGTAGGCCAAGGTGCCGAGTCAATAAAAGGCTTTGGCTTCGGCACCCTATTACTCGTCTATTACAATCAGGTTCTTGGATTGTCTGGGACGTATTCTGGTATCGCCGTTTTTATCGCAGTGGTCTTTGATGCGGTTTCGGACCCAGCGGTCGGATCATGGTCCGACGGTTTTCGCCACAAGTTAGGGCGGCGTCATCTATTCATGCTTGCGGGCTCTTTGCCTCTGGGGATCACTTATTTTCTGTTGTTCTGGCCACCGGAACAGTTATCCGAGTTCGGGTTGTTCATGTGGTTTACCTGTTTCGCGGTCCTAAGTCGTACCGCGTTGACATTCTTCTTAGTGCCATACCTATCTCTCGGCGCGGAAATGACGATGAATTATCAGGAGCGTACGCAGATCGTGGCTTTGCGTTGGGCATTTGGCATGCTATCGAGCCTTGTTGTGGTTGCTCTGGCATGGAATTACTTCTTTGTCGCAACTCCAGACAACACAACACCCCAGTTAACGAGAGCACCATATTTTTCGTTTGCTCTTTTGAGCTCATTGGTCATTGTAGTGACAATGATTGTCTCTACTTTGGGTACTCTATCCATTGTTCCACATTTAACCAACGTCCACCCGGATCACCCGTCTTTCAGCCTGCGCCGGGTATATTGGGATTTGTTCGAAGCGTTGAAAGACAGGTCTTTCTTTGCGCTCTTCTGGTCCACCATAATTTTCTATGTTTATGCTGGAGTCTATACGGCGTTGTCCATGCACCTATTAACCTTCTATTGGAAGCTCCAGACCAGTGGAATCGAGTACACACAGTATGGCGCTATTATGGGAGGCCTAGCGGGATTGAGTGTTGTAACGATCCTGCACAAGCTATTGGACAAGCGAACGACACTGATCGTTGGCATGACCGCGTCGACTGCGGCAAATACCATACCGGTGTTGCTGCAACTGGTCGGATTGATGCCGACAGACATGGATGTGCTCTTGCCATTGCTTGTTTTCGCTGGGTTTGTCAGCGCGGCGGGTATCATGCTGGTTCTTGTTGGCGCCTCCTCTATGACCGGTGATATCGCCGACCAACATGAACTTACTCATGGGCGTCGGCAGGAAGGGGTATATTTTGGCAGCCTTAGCTTTGCAAACAAATGTACTGGTGCGCTCGGCAATCTCGCCGCGGGATTTGCATTGGACGTGGTCAAGTTTCCTGTGAATACAACGCCGGGCGATGTGCCCGAAGAGGTGTTGTTTCATTTTGGACTTATCTATGTCGCCATTCTGCTATTTGTGGTGTCCTCCTTAAAAGTGTTCTGGCCATATGACTTGAGCCAGGAACGACATGAAGAAATTAAGCTGGCACTGGCGAAAAGAAGAACAGCTAGTGAATCCGGCCTAGATTCTTAGAGCAAAGGAATGCGATCTCTTGACAGTCTTACTTTTTGCAAAGTGTTGAATAAGTATTTACGACGACTTGCACTCATACTTTCCTGTTATATCAGTGAATAAAAAATCGATTGGAACGGTCATGCTGGCGTCTGTAAACATTCAATGCTGGATACAAGTTTGAATATGAATGGTTGGAGTACTCATGGATAAGGTGAAAGTTGCAGGCGTTGGAATGACCCCTTTTAAGAAGTCTGGTGCCAGCGAAACGTACAATTTGATGGGTGATTGTAGATATGCTTGAACCTGGTTATGTCACTCCGTTGTTTGTCGAGTTGTGTGACGAAAACTGTCGGGTAGCAATGGTTTGTTCGAAATGAGTGCTGGTTTAACGCGACCCATCCAGCAGACATCCTGGCAAGAGTGAGGAGTACGTGGTTTGTGCACTTTTACACGATATTGGTGACACGCTGGGAGCCTACAATCATGCAGACATATCTGCTGCGATACTGAAGCCATTTGTCAGCGAGGAAAACCACTGGATCGTCGCGTATCATGCGATTTTCCAAGGTTATTATTTTTTTCACCACATTGGTCTGGACAGAAATATGCGTGAGCAATACAGGAAACACCCGTATTTCGAAGCTTGTGCTGAATTCTGTAGGTTTGATCAAGCAGCTTTTGATCCTGAGTTTCGTTCTATTCCTCTTAGCGAGTTTGAGCCGATGGTGCGGCGGGTGTTTGAAACGCCCAGGCAGTCACTCTACGTTCCAGAATAGAGATCAAGCCAGGCTTCATTAGTTGAGGTGAATTGACAGGGTGTCTGTTTAGCGTCCTCCGGTTTACCTATGCGCAATGGTTATACGGGTAGATTATATTTTGATTGGAATGTATCGCGTGACTACTACAGTATCAGCGGACTATCGAATAACTGCAGCGTCACTCGATGCAAACACTGGTCGTAGGATAGAAGCTGAAAATGATTGAGAGGAAATAGAAGATGGCAATGGTCTATGGGGGTGATTTAGTTGCGCGAGCACTAGTTAACGAAGGTGTTGATAAAGCGTTTACGTTGTGTGGTGGGCACATCATGCCCATTTTCTACGGACTGAGGGATGCGGGTGTTGAGATCATTGATGTTCGTCATGAGGCTTCTGCCGTGCACGCAGCAATGGCATGTACTCGAGCAACCGGGAAGGTTGCAGTCGCGATGGCTACAGCTGGACCTGGTGTAGCGAATACGACAACAGCGATGCTGGATGCAGAAGTCCTCAGAATGCCGGTCGTTCTTATTGGCGGCGCCGTTGCCAGTGATGCAATTGATGGTGGCGATCTTCAGGATGCGCCGACACTTAGGTTGATGCAATCAATTTGCAAGTGGGCACGCAAAGTAGGCTCCATTGAACGTATTCCGGAATATGTAGCGATGGCCTTGAGGCATGCCCAAGACTCCAGCCCAGGCCCTGTCTATCTTGAGATTCCTACCGATCTCCTTCTTGACAAAATCGATGACGAAACTGTGAAGTTTCCGACAGCTTCTCGAGCAACTTCTTCACCAGCAGGTGATCCTGAATTGATTGAAGAAGCTGCGAGATTGCTGGCAACAGCAGAACGCCCAGCTATTCTTGTTGATGAGGGTGCCCGTTGGTCTCTGGATGAGGACGCACAGGCCGTGACAGAGTTATCGGATTTTCTAAAAATGCCAGTTGGTATGGCTGGTAGTTCCTGCCGGGGACAGTTTGGAAATGAGTATGAAAACCTGCTACTCAATATCAATATGTCAAGGAAGGCGGATGTTCTTCTGACAATCGGTTGCCGGTTTGATTATCGAATCGGAAGGGGAGAGGGTATCCCACCAGATGCGAAGGTTATCCAGGTACATACAGATCCGCATCAGATCGGATTTAATCTGCGAGCGGACATAGGTCTCGTGGGTGGCGCAGGCAATATTGCCAGGCAGATTCTGGAGAGGCTGAAGACATTCCACAACCCTAAAACTGGCGATAGCTGGCTTGGTCCGCTCCGTGAACGTACTGCAGCGATGATGCCGCCTGTTTATCATGAAACGAAGACACCCACTCATCCCGCTCGATGTGCGGGAGAAGTGGCTCGATTTCTTGAAGAGTTTCAGGACTGGAATATCGTCGTGGATGGTGGAGAGAATGCGGTTTGGATGGCTGGAGTAGTAACCGTCTCGCGACCTGATCAGTACCATACCCACTCAAGCGGTGCGAATGGCAATATCGGAACGGGGCCGGGAACGGTAATAGGGGCTTGGGCAGCGAATCGCAAGCCTACCTTGATGTTTACCGGTGACGGCAGTTTTGGATTCTATTCCATGGAACTGGAAACGATGGCTCGCTTCGGTATACCTGCTGTCATTGTGATTGCTAATAATTCAGGTTGGGCCATGATTGGAATGACAGAGAATTTCATACGACCCGACGATATAGCGAGGGATGGTCAATGTAACACGACACTGCCACATATGGTGTCGTACGAGAAAATGGTTGAGATTTGGGGTGGATATGGAGAGCTGGTGACTGATCCAGATGAGATTCTTCCTGCAATCCGCCGCGCTGCCGCGAATGGTAAACCATCAATCGTCAATGTTGAAGTTGATGATGTCAGCCTATCTCCTTTCATTGCCAACTACGCTGATATTTTGACTCCTGAAAAAAGCCATCAGTGAAGGTGTAAAATTCTTAACGGCCGCCGAGGTCCAATTTCAGCTGGTTGCAAAATTCTTGCATAGCCGGAGTGGGTAGGGTTGACCTGGCGGTTGCGATACCCACAGCTTGGGTAGGCATATCAATGACATCTCTGAGAATCTCGAAATGCTTCGATAACGGTTTAAACGACGAATTGACTGCCAGTGCAGAAGAGAAGGCATTGGTTTGTGCAAGCACTGTTTTCAGTGTCTCGAAATCGTCGACACTATAGTGCACGGACATTGGTGGCAATTTGTTACGTGCATAGATTTCTGCTAAGTCGGTGTACATAGGATCTATGCTGGCTGGCAGGAGGAGAGGGTAAGATAACAGATCGGTCGCAGAGATGGAGCTATGCTCAAGCAATGGATGGCCGAAGCGAACCATAAACGCATACTCCAACTCGATGAGAGACGTTGTTTCTATATCAGGCCACCTTGTGAACGAACGCAAGGAACCAACTAACACATCTATGTCAGCAGAGAGCAGCTTGGGCACTAATGTTTCTGATACCCCGGTTGTAACATCAATCCGCAGTCCCGGGTGCCGGTTTACGAGCTTACCGATGGAAGGTCGTACAAATCCGAGATAAACCGTGGGCGCTACACCAATCCTCAAACCGCCTGTCTTTAGCTCTCGAAAGTCATTAGTCCCTGCAAGCAGGAGTTCCATGCTGTCCAGTACCTTCTGGGCATGTGACGTAAAAATGCGCCCTGCTTCGGTCAGTACCACACCACGTGGTTGTCGCTGGAATAACTGCATGCCAACGGTGTCTTCGACTTCCTTAATACTTCGAGTAAGTGCGGGCTGCGACAGATGGAGAGTCTGCGACGCAGTGGTAAAAGAACCTGCGCGCCCAACTTCGATGACATGCCTTAGCTTACGTAGATCTATATTTGTTCTAGTCATTTTGAGTCCTAGTGTGCTGCAGATAGCGGCGCGGTTACAACTAGCAGAGACTTTCTTCTTTGCGCTTATCATGCATTTTTGTTATGTCCCGCAAATTTTTTTGTATTAGATCTTATTCCTTTCAAGTCCAATACTGAAGTGAGTCAAAACGCGAAGGTTAAAATCCATGCATTCTTCTGTAAATGCAATGCTTGAAATTGATTTCCCGCTGTTAGCATTTACTCATTGTCGCGACGTCGTAGTTGAAGTTTCTAAAGCCGGTGGCATGGGTGTTCTGGGAGCAACGGGAATGAGCGCAGAGCAATTGGAAATTGAACTGGCTTGGATTGATGAGCATATAGATGATAAGCCGTATGGCGTCGACCTAATTATTCCGACTGCATTTGAATCTAAAGATGAAACTGTATCCGATCAGGAATTGGTATCAAGGATACCGGACACCCATCGTGACTTTGTACTCCAATTACTTGATGACTACGACATTGACCGCTCGATTCTACCCGAATCATCGCGGACGTCGGGTACCCGATTTGGCAGTAACATACGTGAGGCCGGTGCGACCGCGCTGTTGGACGTAGCTTTCGCCCATCCAATCGGACTCATTGCAAATGCACTGGGTACCCCGCCGCCCTACATGCTTGAACGAAGTAAGGCAGCGGGTGTTCCTGTGGCGGCACTAATTGGCACAAAGGAGCAGGCAGTTAAACAAGCCGAGGCGGGTGTTGACATTATTGTTGCGGTCGGGGGTGAAGCTGGAGGGCATTGCGGCGATATTTCTACTTTGGTTCTGGTGCCGGAAGTTGTAAAAGCGATTGAACCTTATGGTGACATTCCAATACTTGCTGCTGGTGGGATAGTGACTGGTCGACAGATGGCTGCATGCATGGCCATGGGGGCAGCTGGTGCCTGGACGGGTTCCGTCTGGCTCACGACGAGCGAAGCAGAAACATCATCAGTTGTGAAAGAAAAGATGCTGGCTGCCTCATCTCCGCAGACTGTTCGTTCAAAAGCCCGTACGGGTAAGTACTCCAGACAACTCCAAACCGAATGGACAGATGCTTGGGAATCAGAAGATGCGCCACCTCCACTGCCTATGCCTCTGCAGTTTATGTTGACTGATCCAGTGATGCGAAAAATCAACAAACTGGCTGAGGGTGGGCACGAAGGCGCCAAAAAATTAGCCGGTTACTTCGTTGGACAGGGTGTGGGCATGATGAACGACAGCGTCTCTGCGCGTACAGTGGTCTATGAATTTATGGAGGACTTCCTAAACGCTTCCGAGCGCTTGAAGTCCCTGACTGAGCTATGAAGATAGCGCTGAAGATGAACGCAATCAGCGGAACAAGAAGGGATCAAGGGGTTACACAATGACAATAGTGGAAACACAGTACGGTAAGGTTGAAGGGTTCGAAACAGATGGACTGCACGTTTTCTTGGGTATTCCCTTTGCTGCTCCACCTGTGAAAGAAAAACGTTGGGCACCCCCCTGCGAACCGACACCGTGGTCGGGGACACTTGAGTGTCGCAGTTGGAGTTCACAGTCCTGGCAGCCAATCGTCGACGACCTGGGACCGCTTGAGTTCACTATGAGCCCATCAGCGAAGGCCAATCGTAGCGAAGACTGTCTATATTTAAATGTATGGAGTCCCGGTTTGGATCAGGCAAAGCGTCCCGTACTAGTTTGGATACATGGAGGTGGCTTTGAAGGGGGTACAGCGGGGACGCCAATGCATGAAGGCGCATCATTATCACTCAGAGGTGACGTAGTTGTTGTAACGATCAATTATCGATTAGGTGCACTCGGTTTCCTGAATCTTAATGAAGTGACAGGCGGACGAATACCTGCGTCGGGTAACGAAGGTCTTTTGGACCAGATTAAGGCGCTTGAATGGGTGCGTGACAATATTGATCGCTTTGGTGGTGATCCCAACAGAGTAACCTTGTTTGGCGAATCCGCAGGCGCAATGAGTATTGGAATCTTGCTCACTATGGATCCCGCTAAGGGGCTGTTTAATCAAGCGGTATTGCAGAGCGGCGCATGTAGCACCGCTCAGACAAGTGAGCGTGCTGCTGAAGTTGCCCAAACCTTCCTCACTTGCGCTGGTATAGAAGACAGCACTTCTACAGAAGAGATTTTGGCGCTGGACCCAAAAGTACTTGTTGAGGCAGGCAGGACTGCCAGTACTCAGCTAGGGGGAGCCATGATTTTTCAACCGTGCATCGATGGTGTTCATCTTGCTGAGATGCCGATCAACAAGGTGAAATCTGGGAGTGCTGATGATGTCAGGTTGTTAGTTGGTGCTACTCGAGATGAATGGCGTTTGTTCACGTCTATGGCGGGATTATTCCTTTCTGATTTTGATGAGGATCTACTTCAAACTGTTCTTAGTACGCGGATTTCAGATCCTGCGAATGTTATCAATTCGTACAAAGAGATACGTTCAGCCAGAGGTCAAGGTGTAGCTCCAGCTGATCTCTTTGCTGCGATTGAGACGGATCGAGTGTTTCGCTTACCGGGTGTGCATTTGTCTGAAGTGATCGCGAGTAGAGGCCTGGAAACATATCAATACCTGTTTACATGGGAGTCTCCCTGGGGTGACGGCACTTTGGGTTCACCGCATGGAATCGATATTGGCTTTGTGTTTGGTACCCACACGTTCAGTGAAAGCAGTAGCCAGTTCTTTGGGCATGGAAGCGAGGCAGATGCGCTTGCTGCCTCTGTTCAAGACGCTTGGTTGGCGTTTGCACACACCGGCACTCCCTCAATTAATGGCGAAGAGTGGCCAGCCTACGACCTCACGCAACGATCTACTGTCCTGCTCGGTAAAGTGATCGAGACAGATAGCGACCCTTTTGGTGCAGAACGAGAAGTCTGGACTGAGGTGGATGCGCAAATCGGGGCGTTGTAGGCCGAGCCGTATTTTGCCGCCATGGTCGAGAAGCTTCGAGAAGAGCAAGGGAAGTTTGGTTTGGTTCGTGAGGGCGAACCTGCAAGGCGTATTGTTATCGGTCGGATTGGTGATATCGATTGGTCCCAAGTCATCTCGGTTTTTTTACGAACACACAACCAGACCCCGAATTGTTGCGTGCAATGACGGAGGGAGAGTTTGTTGGTCGTAGTGATCGTGTGAATCACGAGTCTGGAATCAATCGCTTCGTGCCGGACCTTTAAATCCAGCTAAACATAGTAAGGGGGAAACCAAATGGTTGTTGAGTTTGAAAGAAAAGATCGTGTCGCTCTGATCACGTTGAACCGACCGGAGGCGCGAAATGCAGTTAATGCCGACGTTGCGGCTGGCATTGAGGCTGCGATTGATCAGTTTGAATCGGACCCTGAGCTTTGGGTTGCGATTCTGACAGCTAACGGTCCAACGTTTTGCGCAGGCGCGGACCTAAAGGAGATTGCTGCTGGAAACTTGGGGGGGCTGTCTACGAAGAAAGGAGGATTTGCCGGACTGGTGCGTCGGGCACGGTCAAAGCCATTAATAGCCGCCATAGGTGGTTCAGCTCTCGCTGGAGGTACTGAGATCGCACTGGCGTGTGATCTCATAGTTTGCTCTGATGAAACCCAATTTGGACTTCCCGAAGTAAAGCGTTCGTTGGCTGCTGCAGCAGGTGGTTTATTCAGGTTGCCAAGAGCGATCGGGATGGCGCCTGCAATGGAAGTAATCTTGACCGGTGACCCCTTGAGCGCTTCAGACGCACTCGCCCTAGGAATGGTTAACAAAGTGGTGCCTACCGAGGAGGTGATTTCCGCTTCAATGGCGTTGGCGGAGCGCATTGCAGCGAATGCACCATTGGCGGTTCAAGCGAGTCTTCGCGTTGCCAGTCGTGCGTTGGCTGACGAAGACGAGGTTCTTTGGAAAACGAGTTACAAGGAGATTTCTGCTCTAGCGAAGACTGAAGATTACAAAGAAGGGCCCAAGGCTTTTGTTGAGAAGCGCTCTCCCAACTGGAAAGGCAGATAGTGGTATCAGAATTTCAGAGAGTAACTAGATTGTGATAGTGAAACTAGGATTACAACTCGCATACTGGGGTCGATGATACCGCGCCGATTTACCAATCCCCTTTGGAGCAGGAGGACCGAAGAACGTTACTCAAAGGGTGGCTATTGCGGATGGCTGGCTGACATTTTACGACTCTCCCTAAAGTCATGACGTCTATTTCGAGCTGTTTTTCGCGGGGAGACGAGATGAAGCGTTTGCAGCAGTGCCCACGGCATTCGCCCTCTCATTGGACCGAGGGAACGAATTGTTGAGAAACATCAGGATTATCGCCCTGCCCCGCTTGCTACGTATAGATAGATGGTGACGTGGAGTTGTTGAGGAATGTGGCCGAACTGGTGCTGTAGAAGCGTAGTTGAAAGGTCAGCCCGATAATCTTATGGTTTCAGAGCTAACGAGTTTTGAACTGCGGATATCCGTTATCAGCAGCCTCTGACAGTATTCTTCGATACGCTGGTGCACCTCCGAGATAGATCATGTGACGTAGTTTGTCGTGGCCTTCAACATTCGAGTTATAGCCCGTAAACCAGGATTGAGTACCAGCAAGAAGCGATGTTTCGTAGAAGCTCTTAACATACTCTTGCCATTCAGATTCCGCATCCGCATCTGCCTCGACTCTGTCCACGCCTTCCTTATACAACTGCTCCATGAAATCTGCGGCCCAATCCACCGCGGCTTCAATAGCGGGTGGGAAGTTAGAAGCGACGGAAGCTCCTTGAGGTCCGGCCAGCATAAACATGTTTGGAAAACCAGCTACTTGAACGCCAAAACAAGTAATCGGACCATCTTTCCACTTGTCTGCCAGCTTTATGCCATCTACGCCAGTGATATCGATGCGGTCAAAAGCACCGGTAATAGCATCAAAGCCGGTGGCATAGATGATCACGTCGAACTCCATAAGCTCTTGCGCTGTTTTAACCCCCTTCGCTTCAATGCATTCAATTGGGTTTTCGGTGATATCAACCAATCGCACATGGTCCAGGTTGTAAGCTTCGTAGTAATGGGTTTCCAACGGGACGCGACGTGTGCCGAAGCCATGATCTTTGGGGATCAGCTTCTCCGCCGTTATTGGGTCTTTTACCCTTTCGCGAATCTTGTTTGCAATAAAGTCAGAATACTCAGCATTCGCTTCAGGGTCCACGAGGACGTCCTTGAAGTTACCGACCCATACACCAAATCCCGGCGAGTTATATAACTTGTTCCAGAACGCATGTTTTTCCTCCGTAGGTACCTCTTTCACGCTTCGCGTGTCATGAGAATGGATAAAACCGCTGGCAGTTGACTGACACTTAGCGAATATCTCGTCATAGGAAGATTTGATCTTCTGCATTTCACCTTCGGAAATAGGGGCGTTGTGAAGGGGGGCGCACCAGTTAGGACGTCGCTGAAAGACCGTGAGTTGTTTCACCTGTTCGGCTATTGCTCCAATGACTTGAACACCGGTTGCGCCGGTACCGATGACGGCTACTCGTTTATTTTCAAGATCAACCGGTTCCTTCGGCCAATAGTAAGTGTGATAAGACTCACCCAAGAAGTCTGATGTACCCTGTATTCTTGGAAGCGTAGCGGCAGAAAGCATGCCTATAGCCGTGCAGAAATAGGTTGATCTGTACTGCTCGCCTGTATCTGAGGTGATCAACCATTGGTTGCTAGCCTCATCAAACTGTGCGGACTTAATCCGTGTGTCGAACTCCATGTGGTCGCGGAGGCTGAACTTATCTACTACATAATTCAAGTAGCGTAGTGTTTCGGGTTGAGCTGCGAAATGTTCTGACCAGTCCCACTCCTCAAGTAATTCTTTTGAGAAAGAGTAACCGTAGGTATAACTCTCTGAATCGAATCTTGCACCGGGATACCTGTTCCAGTGCCAGGTGCCACCAGGACCATCGGCTGCTTCTAATACTTTTACTTTCAAGCCTAGATTTAACAGGCGATAGAGCATGTAAATACCACATACACCCGCTCCAACAATAATTGCATCGTGAGTATTGTCACTCATTGCTTATCTCCGAGACATTCCTTCGAAAATGAAGACTAGGTCGATGCCCGATCAAAAAAAAATACCAATTCATGAGCATGGTATAGAAAGTTTGCATACCCAAGGGGGTTAGATTTTGCTGAATGTCTGGGTGGCCATACATTCTGGGCTTCGTCAGGCACCAAGGTCAGAAATGTTTGACCCATACATAAAGGTTATGCCAAGCAAAAAAAAAACGATTGGATACTATTGCTTCGCTTCTGTGATTATCGCCTACACATAAGGAAAAGGGGATGATATGAATAACCGACTTATTGCAGCAACAATCTGTACGATATGTGCGGGATTTGCTATATCACCAACGGTTTCGCGAGCCGAGTCTGATTCGCGAGCCACTACAGGAATCATCGAAGAAGTAGTAGTGACCGCTCGTAGGCGTGATGAGACAGCCCAATCGGTGCCGATACCAATCACGGTGGTCTCTGGCGAAGATCTGGAGGTTAGAGGCTCTCTCGATATGCGCGACCTCGAGCGTGTTACGCCTAATCTCAGCTTCAAGAATACTACCGTGAATAGAAATACAGCCCAGGTGTTCCTGCGTGGCGTGGGTCAGACTAATTTTGGTCCGGGGCAGGATCCGAAGGTTGGCATTTACCTTGACGGCGTGTACATGGCGCGTTCACAAGGCGCGGTTTTCGACCTCATCGATATTGAACGGGTCGAGGTGCTTCGCGGTCCACAAGGGACGCTGTTTGGCCGCAACACGACTGCCGGGTTGGTGCACGTTGTTACCAAGCGGCCTGTGGATACTTTTGAAGCGGAAGTGCGAACCCACGTTGGAGACGATGGCCAGCTCGGTGCGGCAGTGACCCTCAATCTTCCGCTAACCGAGAATCTAGCGGCACGGATTAGCGCTCAGCATCGAGAGAGCGATGGTTATGTAGAGAATCGTGTAGACGGCAGCGATTGGTTTGACGAAGACGCACAGAACGCGCGTGCTAACTTTGCCTGGACACCCAGTGATCAGTTTGATGCAGTACTGTCGCTCGATTATCAGAGAGTACGTGAGAAGCCTGGGCTGTCATCTTGCGAATGGGCTGGCGGTGACGACCCTTCCCAATGGGGTGGATTGGAAGGCTTGGCCGTTTTAGGCGGATTTGCTGGTGATATTAAAGCAACCTGTGACGCTGATCGACCGTACAGCGGATTTGAGGAAGATCCCAATGATTCGAACAAGGTCGACGCGTGGGGAGCTGCATTAACAATGACCTACGATTTATCGCCAAATCTTCAGCTGACATCTGTCACCGCTTACAGAGATATTGAAGACGTAAATGGGTCCTGGGGTATTGGTGGTGATTCACTGGCCGGGGACACCGTTTCCATACATCAGTCTGATGATCGGCCCTCAAAGCACGATCAGTTCTCACAGGAATTTCGACTAAGTGGAACTGCGTACGATGAAAAGCTTACATTTGTGGCGGGTTTGTACCACTTTAATGAAAACAGCGCGGTCAATGTTCAGGTACCTCTGTTTGAAGGTTGGGTGCCACCCGATTGTACTGTAGATCCATTCAATATTGCTTGTTTTCCTGCCTTTCCCGGCGCTACGTTTGGGGACCTCATATTGCAGACGCAAGCTGCAAGTAACTCCTCGGAATATGAAGGGGAAAATGAATCGAATGCGATCTTTGCTGAAGCAACTTATTCATTCACTGATGAATTATCGTTGACTGCTGGGGTGCGCTACACAAAAGATGAACGCAAGTTGTCGGTAATGTCGGAGCTGATAACGGGCGCAGAGAACCCAGGCTTCATATGTCCTGACGGATCACCTCCCGTTGCACGCTCTTGCTCAAAGTCTGATGACTGGACCGAGACTACTCCCAGGGTAATCGTGGACTACCAGCTCACAGATGACGTTCTGCTCTACGGGAGCTGGAGCAAAGGATACTCAAGTGGTGGTTTTAATCAGGACCCAGCGCTCGCCCGGTATGAGCCAGAGATCTCAAAAAACTGGGAGCTGGGGATGAAATCGATGTTCTTCGATCGAAGACTTCGCTTTAACCTGACGGGCTATCACAACTCCTACGACAATCAACAGCTAACCGTACTGCGTACTATTCGTGGGCAACAGGTCAACGTGATCCTAAACGCACAGGAGGCCACGCTCTATGGTGTCGAACTTGAGCTGCAGGCACTGCTAGGCAACTGGACCTTCACCTTCACTGGAGGCACGACGGAAGGCGAGTATGACAAGTTTGAAGTTCAGGATGTGTTGCTGGGACCTCCGCCTGAATTTACAGAAACTGTTGTAACTCGCGACCTTTCCGACAATGAACTGGTGTTGGGCTCCCCTTACACAGCTAGTCTGGGAATTGGATACACAATGCCACTAGCGGAAAGTGCAAGTCTTGATTTCAACGTTGGCTATTCCTATCGAGGGCGGCAGTACAACGATCTTGATGCAAGGGACAACATTCGCCAGGACGCATATGGACTGCTTGACGCTCGCGTGACGTGGAAATTGTCGAACGGCCGCAGTTCGTTCTCGGTTGTTGGAAACAACCTGCTGGATGAAGAATACTTTTCACTTGCGTTTGGAGAGACAGGTGCTGTTCGTAACGGCTTCTACTGGGCACCTCCGCAGCGAGTTCGATTGGAGTTTCGGCACTACTTTGGTGGATAGCTTATCCGCCAGACGAGTGCTGAAAGAGAGTGGATGCACTTAGATTAAGTAAAGGCGAGCGGTGGCGTCGAGAAAGTCCAATTGGGTCCCCCTCCATCGATTGGATCAATTACCACCGCGATTTTTTTCGATTGAGCGAGAGGGGAACTTCTCAAATCAATAACAAACACGAGAACCTAGTATGAGCCGACTCGAAGGCAAAGTTGCAATAGTTACAGGCGGTGCTGGTGGCATTGGAAAGGCGACAGGCCATCTGTTCGTAGCTGAAGGTGCCGACGTACTGCTCGTTGATCTCGACGAGGCAACACTCAAGACCACCTGCGAAGAAATTGGAAGTAATAAGGTGAGTTACCTCGTTGCAGATGTTTCTAGCAGTAAGGATAACCAGACCATGGTTGCGGCTGCGGAAGAGCGATATGGCGGCGTAGACATTTTTATCGCTAACGCAGGCATCGAGGGCGACGTCGCGCCTATCACAAAATATGACGAGTCCAAGTTTGACCAAATCTTGGCGGTTAACGTCAAGGGCCCTTTCCTTGGGCTGCAGGCTACGATCCCTGCCATGGTAAAACGAGGTGGTGGCAGTATCGTGATTACGTCTAGCGTTGGAGGTGTTGAAGGGACTCCGGGTATTGCACCCTATGCAACTTCCAAACATGCGGTCATCGGCTTGATGAAATCTGCGGCGAAAGAGGTTGCCGCACTGAATATTCGTGTTAACACGGTTAATCCTTCGGCTGTAGAGACACGAATGATGCGCAGCCTTGAAGCCGGTATGGGTGCAGAAATGGCTGAAGCAACGAAGCAGCGAATTACAGAAGGCATCCCCTTGGGTCGATATGCTGAACCGGAAGATATTGCAAAGGCGATTCTCTATCTTGCGTCAGATGACAGCAGTTTCGTTACCGGTTCAGTCAACATGGTGGATGGCGGCACTACTGCCTGATGGACCTCGTTTATCTGTTAACAGAGTGTGGAGAGCATTTCTTCAGGTATAGGTGATGCGCAATTCTGTGTGTACTGGGGTGTCATTTTAGCTACGCCTCAAAACGAACTATCAAATTGAGGTGAGGACATGTCAGACATCAGAAACTATCAAATGTACATCAATGGGAAGTTTACCCAGGGCTATTCTAGCGAAATGGTAGGTGTAGAAAATCCGGCAGATGAATCTTTGATTGCGTATGTGCCCGCAGGTTCCGTCGAGGATGCCAACGATGCACTTCAGGCGGCTCGGAACGCTCAACCAGATTGGGCAGCACTGACAGCAATTGAGCGTGGGAACATGCTTCAAAGTCTGGCTAATTCGATCCTGGCTCAAACCGATCACTTAGCGAACATAGTGGTGAAGGAGCAGGGAAAGCCGTTTGATCAGGCTTGCGGAGAAATTGCTGCAACTGCCATGTTCATTGAATATGCAGCGCAACAAGCCAGGCGAATAAAGGGAGAGCTTTTGCCGTCGGACTATCCTAATGAGGATGTCTGGATTCGTCGTGCACCCTATGGTGTGGTAGTCGGTTTAACTGCCTGGAATTATCCGTCAGCATTGGCGGGTAGAAAACTGGGTCCAGCTTTGGCCGCAGGAAACACAATTGTATTGAAAGGTCATGACATCACTCCTCTTTCGGGTTTGGAGATTGCCCGTATTGCGGACGACCTTGGTTTTCCAGATGGTGTCATCAATGTGATCACTGGTGACGGCCGAAATGTAGGAGAAGCCTTGGTCAAGAGTCCTATGACAGACATGCTTTCAATGACAGGCTCGGTTAGAGCAGGAAGGGAAATTTACTCCGCCGGGGCAGAAAACCTCAAGGTGCTGCGACTTGAGTTGGGAGGTAAAGCGCCTTTTATCGTTATGGAAGATGCTGACGTAGACAAGGCCGTAGAAGCCGCAATTACTTCCCGCTTTACCAATTGCGGCCAAATCTGCACCTGCGCTGAACGGATTTACCTACATCGTGATATCGCACAGGAATTCATTGGTAATTTCGTTGAAGCGACCAGAGCACTGACGCTGGCTGATCCTATGACAAACCCAAACATGGGGCCAAAGGTGTCTCGTCCTGAGCTCGAGAAGATTGAACAGATGGTGAATGAAGCCAAGCAAGAGGGAGCGGAGGTATTAGTCGGCGGTAAACGTCCTGAATCCTTTGACAAGGGCTACTGGTATGAACCGACAGTTATGCTTGCATCTAAAGAATCGGCGCTGATGAAACAGGAAATCTTTGGTCCCGTAGCTCCGATAAACGTCATTGATGACTTCGACGAGGCGCTGGCTGAAGCAAACTCAACAGATTATGGACTTTCCTCCTACCTTTTCACTCACGACCTAAAACGTGTGATGAAGGCTGCCAGTACTCTTCAGTTTGGAGAGGTTTATGTTAATCGCCACTGTGGTGAGCTCGTCCAAGGTTTTCACACGGGTTGGAAACACTCGGGGCTCGGTGGTGAAGATGGTGAGCACGGTTTTGAAGGGTATATGCAGAAACAAACCATGTACGTTAACTGGCAGTGAGCGGTGAATACTGAAGACCCCAGCAGAGGTTATGTGGTTCATAGCCAGGTGATAGATATACAGAGTTCTCCACATGACTAAAAACAAGGTAACCCTTCAGGATCGATTTACCAAGAAAGAAGGGCGTATACATCTACGTGGTAGTCAGGCCATGGTACGCCTGATGATGGTCCAGAGATTGCGCGATAAAGCTGCGGGACTCAACACAGCTGGGTTTGTATCCGGCTACCGGGGCTCTCCGATGACCGCTATTGATGAGGAATTGTGGCGGGTGGAAGAACTG
>ERZ807291.4359-NODE-4359-length-18833-cov-15.147034_pt1 | contig 18833 bp, 18 predicted proteins | sample MGYA00521257_ERZ807291 | MGnify/ENA primary metagenome ERZ807291 (study PRJEB31413, sample SAMN03169783) | marine metagenome | biome: Marine; feature: Water; material: Subsurface seawater | place: North Sea | collected 2011-04-28 | depth 1 m m ... | reverse complement strand
ACTATTTCTTTTAATAAAAATGAGAATTGAGCCAATAACCGCATTCACTTTTGGGGTTTGAAATCGGTTATTTAAACTGTCATAATCCTACTGGAGGGAGATCCTGAATTTTGAAGTTCTTGTCGTTGTTTTAAATCCCCTTTTAGCCCGTGTCTTTTCGAAATACATAGCCATCTTCAATAGATGACCGGAAGAGCTGTTTTTTTTAACAGTGACATTCTGATTCGAAACCAGCTCAATTGGGTGTGCATAAATACAGGATATATGGTGTAATGTACTAAAACCATTAAATAACTTAAACAATACTTAATAAATTTGCAGAAGATTATTGAACTAAAATATTTAAGACTATGAAAAAAGCACTTACCCTAGCACTAGCAACCTTACTACTAATAGCCTGTGACTCTGATGACAATTCCGACGGATCAACTATCAATATTTCCGAAAACGGATTGTTAGTTAAAAAAATAACTCAAAACTCCGATGATGGTGAATATGGATCGAGTTTAATTGAAGAATTTAGTTATGATGGTAATAAATTGGTAGAAAAAATTAAAACAATTGGATATTCTACAGCAACCAACAGTACAGAGTATGTCTATCGAACAGAGTATATCTATTCCTCTAATCTTATTTCAAAAATTAGACAATACTATGTTTATGATACTGAAGAAAGCTTATCCAATACAACTTTATACTTTTATGATTCAGACAATAGGGTGATTAGAGAAGAATATGAAGTAGCTAATGGAGGTTATTCAGTCAACTCCACCTATTCCTACGGTTCAAACGGTACTATGACTTCTATTGATGATGATGATTGCACTCTTGAAATTGTATTTAATGGGGGCAACCCTACATCGTCATCTGAAGATTGTGGTGTTGAAGGGAGATTAATGACAATTTCCTATGACAATAAGCCTTCGGTTTTTTCTTCGGTAACTGGATTTAATTGGTTATTTGATGATTTGACAGAATCCGATTACGTAGGATTTTCTAATAATGTCACTAGAGTTACATACGTTTATGGAGCTGACGAAGGGACAGAAGTTTTAAATTTTACATACGATTATAACGATGCCGGATACCCAAGAAATGTTATAGTAAAATCACCAGACTCAGACGACGATGAATCTACGATAGTTATTGAATACTATCAGTAATTCATCCTTTTGATTCGTCATTTAATAACAAAATTTATAAAGTGGTTTTGGGATATAACTTTTGCTGCCTTAATCGGATACAATTATAATTATAAGAATTAATTAAGAATAAACTTCTTAGAGTTTATAAGCTCGGATTCTAAAATAGAAAACCCTGCAAATTGCAGGGTTTCACACTAAAAAAAATACAACAAAACCTATTGGCGTTCAAAAGTTGAAATATACTCTCCATTATCAAACGAAAATTGAGAAAAATCGTTATTAAATTCTAAATAAATAATCTCTTCATTTGGTTCGTCTTCATTAGGGTCGGATATCAAATAATTTCCGCCTTCCCCAACTTGTTTCCAGATTCCACCTTCAGTTGCTCCCGTATCATTCATGGTTACACTTCCGTCCGAATTCTCTCTGCATTCCCAAAAATGATCGTTGTAGGTGCCGTTAGCAAAAAACTCACTAACATTAGGATAACCTTCTTCAATACAAGCTCTAAAGTCTACATTTTCAACTAGATAATGATCTTCAATAATTAATTCCCAAGACCCTATTAAAGGTTCGTTGGGGTCAAAGGCAGTATCGTTTTTGTCTCCGTCGTCATCTCCGCATCCGATTAACATTAGTGGCATTAATAATAAAATTACTTTTTTCATTATTTTTATTTTGTATTTAAGTTGCAAATTTAAATGGATTCGCTGCTTTTTCCATTATTTTTTAGTACATTACACTATATATCCTGTATTTATAATGCTCTTATTACAACTATTTTTTTTGACCATTTTAAGTGGTTCTTTTCCAGAATTTTCCAAGGACTCTTTTTTTAGTTTCCACTCCAAAGACCTGTTTTATATCGTTGATTCGGATTCTGTTTATGTCACCAAAAACGGAAAATCTTATGAAAAATGGGCGCATCAGATGGATTGGCCTCATTTAAATTTTAATGCGATTAATCGCCTGAACGAAACAATTTTATTATCCAAAGGCGGGGGTGTTTTATATCGATTTAAAGACCGTTCTTTTGAACGTCTCGATAAATCTTTTGAACATCGAAACAAGTACAGATCGTTTGACTTTTCCTTTGAAAATAATATATTTTCTTATGGGGGTTATGGCTTGTTTAATGTCAACTCGAACCTTACTTCTTTTAATCCCGTAAATCAAGAATGGAGTGAGTTTTTTTTTCATCCAAATTCAAAATCCCCTTCGGCGAGACAACTCGTAATTGGTCAATTAAAGGATTCATCTTTATATGTAGCAGGGGGGTTAAATAAGCGGGTTAATGAGCAGCTCGAATTGAATTATAATTTTTTGGATGATGTTTGGAAATTAGATTTAAAGACTCATTTTTGGACCTATCTAGGAACCTTAAATTCATCTTTTTCTAAGACTATTTTTTCACACGCTACAGTAAAAGGCGCCTACAAAGGAGGGACCCTTATGGTTCTTAATGGGAAGGTGTTTTGGAGTGATATTACTAACAATGTTATCAAAGAGTTTACCAATGTGAATCCAATTATTTTAGAAAATATTGAGTTTTTTGAGTTCAATCCAACAACGAATCTTTTTATGTTTTCAAAATGGATGCATCATTCTCTGGCCTCTCGCTTTATTTTCATGACACCCTCAGAATTATTAGGGAGTTCTGTAATTGAATATCCGTTATATAATAACGAGACTCAATACGGATTCTACTTTGTTTTATTAATTTTAGTATTGGCAATTCTTCTTGTTGTTTATTTAAAAACAAAACCCAAAAGTAACTACAGCGTTATTTTAACAAATTCAAATAAAATAAAAAAAGAGTTAAGCGTTGAAGATTTTAGTATTTTGAAACAGTTATTAAAGGAATACCCAAAGGCTGTCGACTTTCCTTCAATTTTAAATTTCTTTGAGCCCAATTTATCTTATGAATCTCGCGTAAAAAAGCTAAGACTCTCCGTAACACGCATAGATGAAATTCTAATGATTTACACGAAGTCTAAGACCCCTGTTTTAAAGTTTAGGCAAAACAATAATGATCGACGGATCAAAGAAGTTTATTTAAACTAAAGATCACACTAATCATAGAGTCTTATTCGAATCTAACGCATTTGGGTTTTTATAACAGGACACATCTTCTTTTTTTGATTTTTTCATGTATTCAATGTTGATTTTCCAATAACGGATCAGCATAAAAAGCATCAAATTTTTATCAACAACACAAGGCTATGATAACGAAAATGCTTTTTCTTATCATAATTTGTTATATTTGTATAGATAATTAGATAATCTTTACATAATGAAGTTTGGAAAGTTAAAAAAATTACCTTTTAAACAAGATATAGAAACGAAAAAAGTCCTTAAAAAAGTGGCGACTTCACACAGGGCCCTTGCTGAATTAAAGGGAGTTGTTTCAAGTATCCCAAACGAAAGCATTCTAATCAATACGCTAGGACTTCAAGAAGCAAAAGATAGCTCTGCAATCGAAAATATAATTACAACGCAAGACGACATCTATAAGGCAGCATTAAGTTTTGATGGATATAAATCTCTAAATGCAAAGGAGGTTCAAAATTATATTTCTGCTTTAAAAAAAGGTTTTGCTCTAATTTCCAAAAACAAGATTTTAACTAATAATGATATTATTCAAATTCAATCAGAATTAGAAAAGAATAATGCTGGATTTAGAAAAGTTCTAGGAACTACTTTAAAAAACACAACAACTGGTGAAGTAGTATACACACCACCACAAGAGTACAGTACAATTATTCAATTGATGGATAATCTTGAGCAATTCATTAATGATCATAGAATCTCAGAAGTTGATCCATTAATAAAAATGGCAATTATTCATTATCAATTTGAAAGCATACACCCTTTTTATGATGGCAATGGGAGGACTGGAAGAATAATCAATGTGCTGTTCTTGGTAATGAATGATTTATTGGATCTACCCATTTTATATTTGAGTAGATATATAATCAAAAATAAAGGAAAATATTACCAATTATTACAAGAAGTTAGGGAGACTGACAACTGGGAAAACTGGATATTGTATATGCTTGATGCTGTTGAAGTAATTTCTAAAGAAACTATAATTTTAATTAGGAATATGAAAGCTTTGATTTTTGAATATAAAAATATATTACGAAATAATTATAAATTTTATAGCCAAGATCTGCTCAACAACTTATTCAAACACCCTTACACAAAAATTGAATTTGTTGAACAAGACTTAGGAGTTTCCCGAATTACTGCCGCAAAATATTTAAATCAACTCGCGAAAGACGGATTGCTAAGGAAAGAAAAGTTGGGAACGGGTAACTATTATGTAAATGAAAAATTAATTGAAATATTAAAAATATAACAACTAACAAACCGATGTCATTTACGGGGTATTGGTTTCAGTCTTTAGGAGGCTATTCTTCGCTCTAAATAGTTTTATGACTTCCGATTTATGGGTCCAAACATCTGCCCTAAAGTGTTTGTTTTTCGCAAACAACTTAACGCCTTCTAGGCCTGTGATGAGCCCTATATTGACATTCACAAGTCTTGTGTGAATTTTATTCACAAGTCCTTTTTTGTTTAAGTATTTATACATCTTTTTTAAAACAGTTGAACTCGTGTTTTTGGAGGTCTTTGAGAAGGGTTTAAAATTGAGAGCTCTCAAAGTATAAAAAAGTCGATGGTATTTAGAAGTCTTACTAGTAATAGACGGTTCATTCTGTTGCTCTAAAGCCAAACTATCATAACAAGCTTTAAGATTTATGGATTTAAACAAATAGCCAAAATCATTGATTTGATGGTTCAAAATAAGGATGTCTAAATTTGTTTCAATAGTTGGAACACAAACGTCCTTGATGGTTCTTCGGTTTGCAAGAATTTCTTTAATATTTAAAATCTTTCGTCGCTCTGTTCTTAATAATTTTGAGTGAATTTCGACGGCGCCTAATCGGTCAGGATGAATCAATCTTGGCAGGTGGCGGTGATCCTTGTATTTACCAAAAAGGCTCTCATCTAGTGAGGTGTAGTTAGTTTCTTTTAATAAACGTCCTGCTTTGTGCAAATGCGTTGGTTCTACGAGAACATCGATATCACCTATCATACGTTCTCCAATATCATTGTACACCCCCGATGCTAATAACGCACAGCCTTTCACAAACACATGATGTATTTTATGGGTATTGAAAAGGTGACTTAGTTCCTTGACCTGATCGAGCAGACTTTGGTTTCGGTTTCGATTGATGTTTGTAATTTCACTCAAATAGGTGTTGAGGTCATTTGGAAGAACATCTATTAGATTTTTATGTTTTAAACGGCAATACGCACTCGTCATAACCCCCTGTTGACTACTTGATTTCACCAACCACTCCCAGTCCATTTTGGGATCACTTAATTGCGATCTCAATAGGGACTCGTTTGGCTCAAATGACAAGATGCTTGCAATGCTTATTTTAGATTTCTTCATTCACTAAGAGTCAAAAAGTTCTGCAAATACTTCTAAAGCTTCTGGAGTGTTGGAATACGTTAATTCATAAAAGGATAAACTCTCAATCCAGTCCATAAAATCGTTGGCATGTGTTTCTTCAGGGGAGATCCACGAATCTGGCACAAAAATTTCCATCGCTTCTGAAAAAGCGATTTCTTTAAGTGTTGTTTTTGATCCCTGTTGATAGTTGATACTCACCATTTTTCGACAGGGATAATTTTTTTGAGTCGGTGTGTTTTTAGATTGATAAGGAATCACAAATTTAACCGAACCCTTTTCTTCTCCCTTAAAAATTAGAGGTAATTCTTTAAAACCAGGAATTATTTTAGAAAGCGAATCAAAGGCACCCGATTTAATGGAAATCGCGCCAGGGTAGGCGTAGACGTGTTTGTTTTTTGCTAAAATCGGAGATAAATCATCCGCCACTAAATGGAGTCCAGATGCCATTGCATGTGCTGTAAAGGTGCTTTTCCCTTTTCCAGATTTACCAATAACTAATATGGCTTCCTTTCCGTTTGTGACGGTCGAAGCGTGGATGGTACCCAACCAATCTTTATCTGTTTTTCCATGAATGACACAAAGTAATTGCATGCAAAAATTCCCTTGTAGAACATGATAGTTTTTCGTCTCATACGAGTCAATCAAAGTGCTGTTTTTATAAAAGTATAATCTCTTATTTAAATAGAACACATCAAAAATAGTTTCATCTGTACCTCCCGGTTTTTTAGTCGTCAAATGTGCTATTTGTGGGTGTAGGATCTCTCTTACTTTTTTATGACTATAATTTATTTTAATGAGTACATTATTGATGCTATAGGTTTCAGAAAACGTTCTTAAGCTTGTGTCAAATGAGATAGATTCAGATGTGTTATTCGTGTCAATTGAATTCGTTGAAAAGAGTTCGTCAATTTGATTGTAAAACAATTCGGACTGCGAATGAGAGATTCCAATGGCTTCAGAAGCAGAGCTAATGAAACTAGGTTTTTCAGGATGGGAGACAAACAAATTAATAAGTCTGTTGATGTTTTTGTCAACAATTACATAGCTGTTCGAGGCGCTAAACCATAACAACTGCTGTTCTTTGATTTGTTTGCTAAGAGCTGGGGCTTTCAACATGTTACTTAATTTTTAACAAAGATATATTTTTTTAATTGATTTTTATAATTCATTGTTTTTTTCAAATTATTTAGTTTCTTTTTAAGAAGGGAATCTTATTTTTTTTGTCAAATCAAGTAATTTTTTTGTGTGATTTACAAAAAAGTTTTTTAAATTGCGGTCATTACTTTTAGAAGTGTTTTTAACCAATGACACTTTTTTTGAGATATTAATTATAAGAATTTTAAAGCCCTTAACGCTTTTTCTTATACTTAATGCCTATGCCTCAAAATAACAATCATTGGTTTGTTCTCGTTACCAAGCCAAGAAATGAACAAAAAGTTGAATCCCGATTAAATGATATCGGAATTCAAGCGTATTGTCCTGTTCGTACAGAACTACGCCAATGGAGTGATCGCAAAAAGAAAATTAAAGTCCCTCTTTTGCCTTCGATGTTGCTTGTTAAACTCCCTAACAATTTAAGACAAACTGTTTTTGATATTCCTTACGTCAGACGTTACTTGTACTGGCAAGGCCAGCCAGCAGTTGTTAAAGAACAAGAGGTAGAGGTGTTACGAAAAGTTTCCGACCAAGAGTTTGCGTCTGTCACACTTCAAAAATATACCCCAGGCACCAAAATTGATTTAAAACCTTTAGGTATTTTGGATGCTACAGGGACTATAAAGTACGTCTCAGGGAACCAATGTTGCGTGGTTATAGACTCATTAGGTTATATGCTAAAATTTCAGTTATCATAATTTTTAATCTGGAGAAATCAAAATAGTCAAATATTATTTTGAAATAATAAATTAATCAAGTACATTTGTTACTTGAAATTGAATTACTGAGATCCCCATCTCTATTTAGTGTTTTTTTATTAACTAAATATATGGGAGTCACAACGGCGAAGCCGTGCAAATCGCTTATAATTGGGGCAGTTTATCTCTCTTTAAAGCTTCTCATTTTCAACTTTGTTAAAATCACTTATTACATCTCGTACCAGACTTCGCATGTTAGTGAAGTTTTTTATAAATGCAGCAAATAGCGGTTATTTAAATGGGCTTGCTGTTGAGTTTGGAGAATCTACAAATGCCATTCGTCGGGAATTAAATAACCTGTCCGATGCAGGGTACTTAACTCAATGGAAGAGTAAAAATAAAATAATTTACTCCGCGAATACAAAGCATCCTCTTTTTACAATCCTACAGAAAGTGATTCGTAAACATTTAGGACTCGAACAAATTGTGGATTCCATTTTGAAACAAATGGGCGATGTCAATAAAATTATTTTAATTGGGGATTATGCACAAGGTCGAGATTCCGGAACGATTGAGGTGATCATTATTGCTAAAGAAATTGATGAGGTTTATATTAAAAAACTTCAACAGAAATTAAAAGATGTTATAGAACGATCGGTGGTGTTTTATATAAATAGTCCAGTCCCAGAAAATGGGATTAAATTATATGACCACACTAATTCTGGATCCAATCCAAACGAATAGTACCCCCTTATTACTCCTAAATTTAACCTATGAATACCTCAAAAACAATAGCAGTCATTGGACTGGGCTATGTGGGTCTCCCACTAGCAATAGAATTTGCCAAAAAATATCCTACTATTGGTTTTGATATTAATACAAAACGTATCAAAGAATTATCGGAGGCTGTTGACACGACTCTAGAGGTTGATTCTGAAGAATTATCTTCAATTTTATCGCCTAGTTTAATTGGGTTACAAAAAAGTTCCTTAGGGTTTTTTCCTACGATCGATGTGATGGATATTTCGGATGCAAACATTTATATTATTACCGTCCCGACTCCAACAGATAAAAATAAACGACCAGTTCTGACGCCTTTATTAAAGGCCTCGGAAACAGTCGCTAAGGTGCTTAAAAAAGGAGATATTGTCATCTATGAAAGTACGGTTTATCCTGGAGTGACAGAAGATGAATGTGTGCCAGTTTTAGAAAAATTAAGTGACTTAAAACTTAATATAGATTTCTTTGTAGGTTATTCTCCTGAGCGCATCAACCCAGGCGATAAAGAGCGTACTGTGACCAAAATTTTAAAAGTCACTTCAGGCTCCACGCCAGAATCTGCTAAAGTCATAGATGATTTATACCGGTCGGTGATTACGGCCGGAACCCACATGGCACCAAGTATTCGTGTCGCCGAAGCCGCAAAAGTCATTGAAAATTCCCAACGCGATATCAATATTGCTTTTGTAAATGAACTGGCTAAAATATTTAACCTTTTAGACATTGATACAGATGCAGTTCTTAAAGCGGCAGGAACCAAATGGAATTTTTTACCGTTTAAGCCAGGGCTCGTTGGCGGGCATTGTATTGGCGTTGACCCGTATTATTTAGCTCAAAAAGCGCAAGAAGTGGGTTATCATCCTGAAATAATTTTAGCTGGGCGTCGTTTAAATGATTCTATGGGCGAACACGTCGCAGGGCAAGTTTTAAAATTATTAGTCAAAAATGATATTAAAATTAAAGGGGCACGTGTCCTTGTTTTAGGCATTACATTTAAAGAAAATTGCCCAGACGTAAGAAACACCAAAGTAATTGATGTCATCTCTCATCTCAAGACATATGGAATGCATCTCACGATCTATGATCCTTGGGCGAATCCGTCGGAAGTAGAGTCGGAGTACCATCTTAAAACAACACAAGAGGCTCCCAAAGATACTTTTGACGCCATTGTTCTGACCGTCGCTCATAAAGAATTTATTAAAATGGACCTGAAACCATTAATGAAAAAGACTACGGTTGTGTATGACGTAAAAGGCGTCTTAGGAACAAAAGCTGACGCAAAATTATAATTTATGTTTTCAAATTTAAAATCTAAAACAATCTTAGTCACTGGTGGTGCTGGGTTTATTGGTTCGAATCTCTGTGAAGCCTTGCTGAAGTTGGGCGCCAAGGTTCGTTGTATGGATAATCTATCAACGGGGTTTATGCATAATATTCAACCGTTTATAGCGCATAAAAATTTTAGTTTCATCAATGCCGATATTAGGGATTTAGAAACCTGTCAGCAAGCGTGTCAGGAAGTCGATTTTGTGCTGCATCAAGCTGCATTGGGGTCTGTGCCGCGTTCTATCAAAGATCCAATTACCACCAATGCGGTCAATGTTGATGGGTTTCTTAATATGTTAGTCGCATCCAGAGATCAAAAAGTGAAACGATTTGTGTATGCTGCCAGTAGTTCGACGTATGGAGATTCAAAACAACTTCCTAAAATTGAAGCGGTGATAGGCGCACCTCTATCGCCCTATGCGATTACGAAGTATGTCAACGAATTATATGCAGCAATCTTTAAAAATACGTTTGATTTAGATACTGTTGGCTTGCGATATTTTAATGTTTTTGGAAAAAAACAAGACCCAAATGGCGCCTATGCGGCGGTCATTCCTAAATTTGTAATTCAACTTATAAATCATGAATCTCCGGTGATAAACGGAGATGGCTCGTATTCTCGTGATTTTACGTATATTGATAATGTTATATTAATGAATCTTTTAGCCTTATCGACTGATAATAAGTCGGCGTTAAACCAAATATATAACACAGCCGTGGGTGATCGGACGACTTTAGTCCAACTTGTGCATAGTTTAAAAAAATATTTAGCTAAATTTGACCCAACAATTGCTAACGTTCAAGTGATTCATGGCTCAAAACGGTTCGGAGATATTCCGCACTCCCAGGCCTCTGTTGAAAAAGCAGTTAAATTATTAAATTATAAACCAACCCACGCTTTCGAAAGCGGTCTTAAAAATGCCGTTGAATGGTATTGGGAACAGTTTAAGAATTAACCAAAAATGAGTATAAATACAATTTGTTGTATTGGAGCAGGCTATGTAGGCGGACCAACAATGTCAGTTATTGCCCAAAAAAATCCGTCTATAAAAGTGATTGTTGTTGATATGAATCAGGCTCGTATTGACGCTTGGAATGATGAAGATTTAAATAAGCTTCCTATTTTTGAACCTGGTTTAGATGCCGTGATTGGAGAAGCACGGGGCCGAAATTTATTTTTCTCAACCGATGTAGATGGAGCGATTCATGAAGCAGACATGATTTTCATTTCTGTGAATACACCCACAAAAACGTATGGCGCAGGAAAAGGCATGGCTGCAGATTTACAATATGTAGAACTCTGTGCCCGTCAAATCGCCAAAATAGCAACCTCCGATAAAATCGTCGTTGAAAAATCGACCCTCCCTGTAAAAACAGCCGAAGCGATTAAAGACATTTTAGAAAATACTGGAACCGGTGTGAATTTTGAAATTTTATCAAATCCAGAATTTTTAGCCGAAGGAACAGCCATTCAAGATTTAGAAGCGCCCGATCGTGTTTTAATTGGTGGCGATCAAACAGAGCGAGGCCTTAAAGCGATTCAGACCTTAGTAGATATCTATGCCACTTGGATTCCGAGAGATCAAATTATCACGACTAATTTATGGTCTTCTGAACTCTCAAAATTAACTGCCAATGCATTTTTAGCACAACGAGTGTCATCCATTAATGCCTTAACAGAACTCTGTGAGTCTACCGGTGCAAATATTGACGATGTTGCCAAAGCCATTGGAACGGATTCAAGAATTGGACCAAAATTTTTAAAAGCCTCTGTAGGATTTGGAGGCTCTTGTTTTCAAAAAGATATTTTAAACCTAGTTTATATATGTAAGTCTTTAGGCTTAGACGAAGCTGCCGATTATTGGGAGCAAGTCATTATCATGAACAACCATCAACGAAGTCGTTTTGCGAGTCAAATCGTTAAATCATTATATGGAACGGTGGCTGGAAAGAAAATTGGATTTTTGGGTTGGGCCTTTAAAAAAGACACCAACGATACCAGAGAATCTGCAGCGATTTATATCGCAGATAAACTTATTGAAGAGCATGCATCTATTCAAGTTTATGACCCTAAGGTTACGGCCGTTCAAATGCAATTCGATTTGAATGCATTGGACACCAGAACAGAATCAGAAAACAATAAATTTTTAGAAGTTCATGCCAATCCGTATGAAGCCTTTGAAGGGACACATGCCCTAGCAGTGATCACCGAATGGGATGAATTTAAAACCTATGATTGGAAAAAAATATACAATGGGATGCTAAAACCAGCTTTTGTTTTTGATGGACGAAATATTTTAGATCAAGCGGCACTTGAATCGATTGGGTTTATTTATAAAGCCATTGGAAAATAACATGTCTCAAAAAAAAAAATATTAGTTACAGGCGCGGCAGGTTTTATTGGATTTCATCTTTGTGAACGCCTTTTAAAAGCGGGGCACTCTGTACTAGGTCTGGATAATATTAATGAGTATTACGTCGTCAATCTAAAATATGACCGTCTCAAAGCATTAGGGATTTCACGTTCCAAAGCGAAACGTTTTGATTCCTTAGTAAACAGTGAAATTTTTGGTGACAAATTTCAGTTCATTCGTTTAAACCTTGAAGATCGAGAGGCGTTACCAGAAGTATTCAAATCCCATCAGTTTGACAGTGTTTGTAACCTTGCTGCCCAAGGCGGTGTTCGAAATTCGAATGCAAACCCAGAGGCCTATATTGATAGTAATATCGCTGGATTTCTTAATGTTTTAGAATGTTGCAGACAGTACAAAATTACGCGTTTAGTTTATGCAAGTAGCTCGAGTGTATATGGAAATAGCAATGCAGTTCCTTTTAAAGAAACAGACGTTGTAGATCAACCCATCAGCCTGTATGCGGCGACCAAAAGAGCTAATGAATTAATGGCGCATACCTATAGCCACCTATACAATATCGAAACAATTGGCTTGCGGTTTTTTACAGTTTATGGGCCTTGGGGACGACCAGACATGGCTTTGTTTTTGTTTACAAAGGCGATTTTAAATGACCAACCGATTAAAGTTTTTAATAACGGAAATTTATCACGAGATTTCACCTACATTGATGATATTATTGATGGCGTTGAAGCCACACTTTTAAAGCCTTCCAAAAACAAACAACTCTACAAATTATATAATATTGGGAACAGTCAACCGGTTCAATTATTAGATTTTATTAAAGCGATTGAAAAAAGTACGGGTAAAACTGCTAAGAAGCTGATGATGCCCATGCAGGCAGGGGATGTCAATCGGACCTGGGCAAATGTAGAGCAATTTAAAACCGATTATGACTACCAACCTTCAACTTCTGTTGAAACGGGTGTAGAGAACTTTGTAAGCTGGTATCTGGCGTATTATAGGAAATAAAATCTTAACTTTAGTTTTATGAATAATTATTTTAAGCACGAGACCGCTGTTGTGGATTCTGATTGTGAAATAGGGTCTGGCAGTAAAATTTGGCATTTTTCTCATATTATGTCAGATTCCGTTATTGGTCAAAACTGTAACATTGGTCAAAATGTGGTCATTTCTCCAAAAGTAAAATTAGGGGATAATGTAAAGGTTCAAAATAATGTCTCTATTTATACAGGCGTTGTATGTGAAGATGATGTGTTTTTAGGACCTTCAATGGTGTTTACGAATGTCATAAACCCCCGAAGTGCCGTTAATCGTAGAGATCAGTATTTAGAAACAGTAGTTAAAAAAGGAGCGAGTATTGGTGCTAATGCCACCATAGTTTGTGGAAACAATATCGGAAACTATGCTTTTGTTGGAGCTGGGGCTGTAGTAGTAAAAAGAATTAAAGATTACGCATTAGTCGTTGGAAATCCATCTCGTCAGATTGGTTGGGTTAGTGAATATGGTCATAAGCTTCAATTCGATTCTAACGGAATAGCAAGCTGTCCAGAAACAAATCAAGAATATCGTCTAAAAAACAACGCCGTCAGTCGTACCCGTTAGTATCATTTATTTTATGTAAGTATCCAGAATACCTAAAATTATTTCATTTCACTTTGAAGTTATGAAATTTTAATACCCCAAATTTATAAACCTATAACATGAAAAACTTTGCCTTAATAGGTGCTTCAGGCTATATAGCTCCGCGCCATATGAAAGCCATAAAAGACACAAATAACAATTTAGTTGCAGCATTAGATAAATTTGACAGTGTTGGTGTTATTGACAGTTATTTTCCAAATGCAGATTTCTTTACGGAGTTTGAACGCTTTGATCGCCATATTTCTAAACTTAAATTCGAAAATAAAATTAATTTGGATTACGTAAGTATTTGTACTCCAAACTATTTACATGACTCTCACATTCGATTTGCTTTACGTCACGGCGCCGACGCCATTTGTGAAAAACCATTGGTCTTAAATCCTTGGAATATTGATGCTTTAAAACAAATTGAAAAAGAAAGTGGTAAACGTATTTATAACATACTTCAACTCAGAGTGCATCCAAGTATTATTGCTTTAAAACAGAAAATTGATAACGGCCCTAAGGATAAAATTTATGATATTGATTTAACTTATTTAACATCAAGAGGGAATTGGTATTACACGTCTTGGAAAGGAGATATCACCAAGTCTGGAGGAATTGCGACTAATATTGGTGTTCATTTTTTTGATATGCTATCTTGGATTTATGGAGCCTTAAAAACCAACACAACACATCTAAATAGTCATGACCGTGCAGCAGGATATTTAGAGTTTGAAAAAGCACGGGTTCGTTGGTTCTTATCCATTAATTATGATGTTTTACCAGAAGAAATTAAAGCGAAAGGTCAAACCACATTTCGTTCGATTACAATTGAAGGAGAAGAACTCGAGTTTAGTGGTGGGTTTACAGATTTACATACAACCTCTTATCAAGAAATCATTAATGGAAATGGATACGGCATTGAAGCACCTCGCCAAGCCATTGAAATAGTACATACCATAAGGAATGCAGAGCCTGTTGGTTTGAAAGGAGATTACCACCCTTTTGCAAAAAAACAATTGAAGAGTCATCCATTTAAAATTCAATAAAAGCAAGTTTAAATTTAAGTTTTTAAATTAATATCCAATGAGCCAAATTCCGTTAGCAAGCCCAGATATAAGACAAAGTGATGTTGACTTAGTCAAAAATGTTTTGATGTCAGGAATGTTAGTACAAGGTAAATTTGTTGCACAACTAGAAAACGAAATCTCTAAAATTTCTCAATCTAATAACAGTATCGCTTTATCTAATGGAACAGCCACAATGCATCTAGCACTAGTTAGTTTAGGGATTGGAAAAGGCGATGAGGTTATTGTTCCAGCATTTTCATATGTAGCGACCGCAAATGTTGTTGAAATTGTAGGTGCTAAGCCAGTTTTTGTTGATATCAATAGTGATACTTTTAATATTGATGTAAATAAAATTGAAGATTCAATCACGTCTAAAACTAAAGCGATTATCCCAGTTCATGAATTTGGTTTAGCATGTGAAATTGATAAAATAATGACACTTGCAAAAAAGTATAATTTATTTGTAATTGAGGATGCAGCTTGTGCTTTAGGAGCTACAATTAATGATCAACCAGTGGGTAGTTTCGGAGACTTTGCATCTTTTTCATTACACCCAAGAAAGTCGATAACTTCTGGTGAAGGGGGGGTTCTTAATGTTAAAGATAGTGAAAAGGCCAATAAAATTAGACAACTTAGAAGTCATGGAATAGAAATTATTGATGGTAAAATGGAGTTTGTTGAGGCGGGATACAATTACAGAATGACCGACTTTCAAGCAGCATTAGCAGTAGGACAATTATCTAGATTTAAAGAAACATTAGTTAAAAAATCAGAACTAGCTCAAGTTTATTTTGGTCACATCACAAATGATAAAATTAAATTACCAATAATTCCAAAAAATTGTAGTCACACTTGGCAATCTTTCCACATAATAATTGATGATTCAATAGAACAAGCGAACGTCATCAATTTATTAAAAAAAGAAGGAATCGGCGTTAATTATGGAGCCCAGTGCATTCCTAGTCAGAAGTATTATAAATCGAAATATGGTTTTGATGCCCCTAAACTTTTTCCAAATGCCTATAGAGCGTATTCTAAGGGCATCGTTCTCCCTTTGTATGAAAAGTTAAACACAGAAAACATCTTATATATATCTAAAAAAGTAAATGAATTATGCTAAAAAGTAAAACAATTTTTATCACAGGAGGCGCTGGCTTTATTGCAAATACTCTAATCAAACATTACATAACCAATAATAAAATTATTGTATATGACAATTTTCATAGAGACACTTTGACTTCAAGTAATGTTGCAAATCATAAAAATCTTAAAATTATAAAAGGCGATGTTCTTGATTTACCGCTTTTGACAAACAGTATGAAAGGAGCAGATATAGTTGTTCATGCGGCTGGGATTGCTGGGATTGATACGGTTATCAAAGATCCTGTAAGAACAATGACAGTCAATATGATTGGAACAGCAAATGCGTTGGAAGCTGCCAAAGTTAATAATATCAACGATCGATTTGTTGACTTCAGTACCTCAGAAATATTTGGAAGTCATGCTTTTAAAAGTACCGAAGAAGCACCAGCTGTTGCGGGTAGTGTTGGCGAAGCTCGATGGGTTTATGCCGTTAGTAAATTAGCCGGGGAACATCTTGCTCATGCCTATTATAAACAGCATAAACTACCGGTAGTTACAGTGAGACCTTTTAATGTGTATGGACCTGGACAAACAGGAGAAGGAGCCTTGCAAATATTTATTAAAAGAGCCTTAAAAAATGAAGATATCTTTATTTATGGGGATGGAACCGCCATAAGAGCTTGGTGTTTTGTCGATGATTTTGTGGATTGTTTAATAAGGTGCATCGAAGACCCTAAAGCAATTGGAGAGAGTTTTAATTTAGGGAATCAACGTGCGGTGATTACCACCCTTGGGTTGGCACAAGCAGTTTGTAGAGTTTTAAAATCGGATTCTAAAATTCTGTATAAAGATGCATTAAGTGCCGATATTGAAATGAGAATTCCAAGCGTTGCTAAAACAAAAGAAATTTTAGGTTTTGAAGCTAAAGTAGATTTAGACGAAGGAATTTTAAGAACTGCAGCGTATTTTAAAACGTTAATTTGAAATTATTTATGAGTGTTAAAAAGAATAGAAATAACAATCAAGCTATAATTAATAATAGAGCACTCCATATTATTAAAGGTGAGATACAAAACTTAAATCTAAATTTAAAATCTTACGTAATCTTAACCGAAGTAGGTAGTAATGGTTTTATTTACACACCTATTATCCCTTTACTAGCAGGTGCAAAAAAAGTTTATGCTTGGACAAAAGATTCTGACTATGGTAAGGGTGAAGATATAGTTAATCAATGTCTAAAAATAGTTAAGCTTCTTGGTTTGCAAAATAAGATTGAATTTTCTATAAATAAAACAGACAAAAATCATATTAAAGAGGCTGATATAATTACCAATTCAGGTTTTTTAAGACCATTGAATGATTGTTTCTTAAAACACACGAAATCAGGTGTTGTAGTGCCACTGATGTTTGAATCGTGGGAAATTAGAAAAAAAGATATAGATATAGACTCTTGCTCAAAAAGAAATATTAAAGTAGCTGGAACCTGGGAGAACCACCCTAAATTATTAGTTTTTGATTATGTGAAAGAATTAACTATAAAATTGATTCATGATGCTGGATATGAGATTCAAGGAAATAAGTTTATTGTTTGGTCTAAAGATCATTTTGGAGAAATGGCAAAAAAAGGGTTGATTAGTAACGGGGCAAAAGAAGTTTTAATTATTGACCATCCGGATAAGCTATTAAAAGAGTTAGACAATGTAGATGTAATATTTTTTTGTGATTATAATGAAAAGAGACCTTATTTTGGTGAAAACGGTATAATTAATCTTCAAAAATTAACAAACAAAAATTGTCATTTTGGAATTGTTCATTTAAATGGTGAGTTAAATTATAAGTTTGTTCAAGAAAATAACATAAAAGTTTACCCAGAGATAAATGGACAAACATCAAAAATGACTCATACATTATCCTATGTTGGATTAAAACCTGTAATGAAATTGCTGGCGGCCGGTTTTAAAGTGGGGCAAGAGGTATTAGACGGAAAAATAACAAAATTAACACAACCAATAAATTTTTAAATTATAATGAAGATTGCAATTATTGGAAGAAGTGAGTTGTTGTACAATACTATAGAACTATTGTTAGAAAAAGGGTATGAAATTCCTTTAATTATAACAAGTAAAGAAGCTCCAGAGTATAAAAAAACATCTGCAGATTATGAAAATTTGGCATTAAAAATAAACGCAACTTATATTTTAACGAGTAAAATAAACTCGGAAGATACTATGAGTCAAATAAAATCTTTAGGGTTGATCGATATTGCAGTTAGTGTTAATTATTCTAGTGTTATTTCAAAGGAAATAATCGATTTGTTTCCTTTGGGGATTTTAAATGCTCACGCTGGAGATTTACCTAGATTTAGAGGCAATGCTTGTCTAGCTTGGGCAATTATTAATGGGGAAGATAGTGTAGGATTATGTATTCATAGAATGATTGGTGGGGAATTAGACTCAGGTGATATAATAGTGAAATCATATTTACCAATTAATATTAACACTAGAATCGCTAAGACTTTTGATTGGATTGAAAACGAAATACCCAAACTAATTTTAAATGCAATTATTAAAATTTCAAAAGCCCCTACAAGTTTTGAAGTACAGTCCAAAAACCCCGAAGATGCTTTAAGAACTTACCCAAGAATTCCAAGTGATGGAAAAATAAACTGGAATCTTAGTTCTGAAAGTATCGTTAGATTAATAAATGCATCATCAGAACCCTTTTCAGGGGCATTTACGATTTATGATGAAGAAAAGTTGATTATATGGCGAGGCAAATTGTACGACGATAATGAAAATTATTTAGCAATTCCTGGGCAAATATCGAAAATCGATAAAAATTCCGGGAGTATTGTTGTAATTACTGGGGATGGTAAAATTGAAATTGATGAAATAGAGATAAACAGAGAAAGAGGTAAACCTTCAAATTTCATCAAATCAATACGAAAAAGGTTTAACTAATGTTAAATTTTTTCAAAAGACATAAAAGTGTAAACAAGTAAGAGTTTTATGATAAAAAAATCAAATAATATATGAAAGTTTTGTTTGTCAATAATGTAGCCTCCATGCAAACGATCACAGCATTAGGGATGAATA
>ERZ807291.4351-NODE-4351-length-18857-cov-6.919796_pt1 | contig 18857 bp, 13 predicted proteins | sample MGYA00521257_ERZ807291 | MGnify/ENA primary metagenome ERZ807291 (study PRJEB31413, sample SAMN03169783) | marine metagenome | biome: Marine; feature: Water; material: Subsurface seawater | place: North Sea | collected 2011-04-28 | depth 1 m m ... | reverse complement strand
TGTTTAAATCTCGGCAAGGGTGGAATGCCCCTTGAGGAAGGCGAGCCGTGGTTGATCTACGCCATCAGCGTGGCGGGTCGTGGCCACATCCTCTCGAGGGGTATCAGTTCATCAAGAAGGATTCTCTTTAGAAGGGGGCTCGATCAAGCAAAACATCTTCCGACATATAGAATTTCGGATTTCGTCGATGTCACCAAAATATAGATCGTTCGCATCACCCGAGCGAAGGTCTGGAGCCTATTCAACATACTGAGGATGAGCTAATACATTGAAGGTTAAAGTTCTTAAGCATGCACTGGCGGAAGGTCGCAAAAATAATGAAAAAGTCTTTGAGTTACGCTGCCTACCTAAAGAGCCCTTACCGGAGCATTAAGCACAGTACATACTTCGAGATTTACGATGATTTATTCTCTTGTTATCGCGGCAAAAAAATTACATTTGTAGAAATAGGCGTGCTTGGAGGGGGGGGCCTTTTCATGTGGAGAGAGTTCTTTGGTCCCAAGGCGAGAATTGTTGGCGTGGACCTGAACCCAGATGCCAGAAAATGGGAAGCACATGGCTTTGAAATTCATATAGGTAGCCAGTCTGATGAAAATTTTTGGGGAGAATTTAAGAAGAAAGTTGGGCCAATAGATGTTGTTCTTGATGACGGTGGCCACACTTACGACCAACAAATAATAACGACAGAAATGCTTTTAGAAAGCATAGTTGATGGTGGAATTTTAGTGGTGGAAGATACGCATAATTCTTACATGGACCGATTTGGTCCGAAAAAATATTCCTTTATTGAATACACAAAAAATATGATTGATTTGATCAATAAACGCTTTGGCGGCTTTGACGAACAAAGCTCCGAAAGGAGGGTTTGGTCGGTTAAAATTTATGAATCCGTAGTCGCATTTTTCGTAAATAAAGAGGCTTCCTATCTAACATCTGAGCCCACGGATAATGACGGAGAAAATGACCTTTCTGTGGACTACCGGTTTGGAGTGCGCAAAACATTCAGGACACGGTTGAATAAACGTTTGCATAGATATTTTCCAAAGATCGTATTCAAGTCGCGAAAATATTTTAAATAATAAGGGATTGTTTTTTCCCTGGCGCAGGACGCCCGGCGGCTATTTGATAACCGGGATTTCCGCGAAAAAGGGAGATTTCTCGATTCATGGTGTCGAATTCGTCCTGGAGGGGCGGGGTGTTGACGGTCACTTTCCGGCAACGCTTTGACCTGATTGCGGAAACCACAGCCACCGAAGCAAAAAGAAAAAGCCGACCCAAAAGGGTCGGCTTTTAAAATTGGCTCCCCGGGTCGGACTCGAACCAACGACAAGGTGGTTAACAGCCACCTGCTCTACCAACTGAGCTACCGGGGATCAGTAAGAAAAGGGCATATAACACCGGATGAAACGGGTTTCTACCCCTCAGATAAAAATAGGTTATGACGCGTTGTATTTTGGTTAACGTGACATTTCTTATCAGTGATCCGCACCTGGATTATGACCACGTTAAAGCGGGCGCCAGTGCGGGAGTTTCCGGTTCGGGGCAGTCGCGGTTATGGCGACTGCCCCTGTTCCGGTAATCGCCCGGTTTACTTGGGCTGTTCGCCGTTTTCGATATGTATCGTGCGTTGCGGGAAGGGGATCGAGATCCCGGCCGCATCACATGCCAGTTTCAGACCTTTGTTCAGGTTGAAGAACACGGTCCAGTAATCGGCAGTATTCACCCATACGCGAACGTAAATGTTCACTGAGCTTTCGGCCATCTCACCAACCACATATTGCGGTTCAGGATCACTCAGAACCAGAGATTCGCCGGCGACCACGGATTTGGCCACTTCAATGGCCTCGTCGATGCTGTCGCCGTAATCGATGCCCAAGGTGACATCCACACGGCGTGTCGGATTCCGGCTGAAGTTCTTGAGCGATTTTCCCCACAATTCTGTATTCGGAGCCACGATGAAGACACCATCGGCCGTTTTCAATTGTGTGGCGAAGAGGCTGAGGTCAGTCACTGTGCCCACGACACCGCCATTGTCGATGAAATCACCGACCTTGAAGGGGCGGAAAATCAGCAACATGACGCCGGCAGCGACATTGGACAATGTTCCCTGCAGGGCGAGACCTATGGCCAGACCTGCAGCGCCGATAACAGCGAGGAAACTCGTCGTCTGAACCCCGAACTGCTGGAGGGTTGCGAGTACCGTGAAGATGATAATCGCGTAGCGCACCATGCTTCCGAAGAATCTCTGAAGCATCGTGTCGATTTTATTTGATTTGCCGAGCGCTTTCTCGGTGGTGCGTCCGGCCCAGCCAGCGGCAATCCAGCCTACGATAAGGATTACCAGGGCGCCGATAATATCGACCCCATAATTTGTCGCGATCTGTATTACCTGATCGACCATTTCGTTTGTTTGTTTTTCCATGGGAATACTCTAACCCTGTTACTGCACTTCGGGATACTGTCACCGAACTGACGTTTGACAATTGATTTGCTGCGTGAGTATTAACGTAATACCCGTCGATAAAACGGGGCGTAAGCAATCAATGCAAGGATGCTGAGCACCAGCATCAGTCCGCCAAGCGGAATGGCTGAGCCATCATGTATTGCGCCCATGACGAAGGCGGCAATCGCGCCGGCACAGGTCTGGTAGAACCCGATCAGGGAAGATGCAGCACCTGCCGTCTGCGGGAAGGGAGCAACGGAAGCAGCCATCGATTGCGGATAGTGGAGACCGTGGCCGAACATCCAAACCAGGGCGGGTAAAGCAACGGCGAGGCCTTCCCGGACTTCAAACAGCGCAAGGGCGAGCATAATCGCCGCCGCGAATATCCCCGTTATGCTGCCGAGCATAATCAAAATCGGCGCGCCCAGCTGCGTGCCAAGCCGCCCGGCGATGCCCGCACCGAGCATAAAACCGGCGGAACTGAATGCGAAAAACAGTCCTCCGATCTCTGCCGGAACGCCGTATCCGTCGACGATCACCAACATACTGCCCGAGAGCCAGACGAACATTGCCGCATACATGAGCATGTTCGTTATGCAATTGAGGGCAAATACCGGGTTTGGGGTCAGGCGGGCATATACAGCGAAGGTTGTCGCAAGGCTCAAGGAGGTTGGCGCGCCGTCAGGTCGGGATTCTTTCAGCAGGATGAAGACGGCGGCGATCGTGAAGATGCCGTAGACCAGGCAAAAATAAAATGATGCCTGCCAGCCCTGCCAGGCGACGAGAACCCCACCGATCGCGGGGGCAGCAATCGCTATGATACCGAATGCGGACATGACATAGCTCATTACTCTGCGCGATCCCTCGACACCGTAAAGGTCGCGGATAACCGCACGCGCCAGGGCAGGGGCGGCGGATGCACTCGCCCCCTGTAACGCCCGGGCGATCAGGAGCGCCTCAAACGTCGGGGCGACAGCCGCCATTAATGTCGCGATGCAGTACAGTCCTAATGCAATGAGGAGCAGCGGGCGGCGGCCGAAGCGATCTGCAAGCGGCCCATAGACAAGCTGCATGAGCCCGAACGCGAAGACGTATGAGCTGAAAATAAGGTTTGCATTGCTGGTCGATACGCCAAAATAGTCCCGTAGCGCCGGCACCCCGGGAGCGAGGCTGTCGGTACTGACAGGATTTACAGCGACCAGTAACGTGAGGACGCCGCCGATCAGAAGAGCGCTTGGAACGCCGGGAGTTGATTTGTTCACATCATTTTGCCGGTATCTGCCGGTCAGCCCCGCTTATCGATGAAACGTTGCTGTTTTACCTGCGCCTGAAGCTCTTTTTCCAGTGTGCCCGAACCGAGCACGGCGATCTCGGGGGTAAGCTCAAAGGTTTTTCGGACATCTTCGCGAAGGGCGGCGACCGGGCCATCGGCATTGTCCGGATTCAAAACCTCGATAGACACACGGATCATATCGAGGGTGTCGGTCTCTTCGACCTCAACCTTGAAATCGGTGATGTCGAGCCGGCGATGCATGAAGTCTTCGAAATCGGCATGGTTGATATTGATGCCGCGCACCTTGAAGAAGCCCGACGTCCGCGCGGCGTGGCGGATCATCGGATAAACGGAGAGCAGGCCGTCAGTTGCGCCATGTTCGTGGTAGGAAACGTAATCACCCGTTTCCCAGCGCAGGAACGGTGTCATTTCATTGTTCCAGTACGGTGTCGTGACCATGATACCGTTTTTGCCTTCGGCGACCGGCTCTTTTGTGTGTTCGTCCACCACCTCGAGGTCGAACATATCGGTCCAGAAGTGCATACCGTCATGGTGGTCAGATTCGCTGGCCATGAATGATGTCTCGGTACAGCCGAACTGATCGTAGAGCTTCGCACCCCACAGTTTTTCGATACGTTCGCGTTTGCCGGGTGATACCGGTTCGGCGGCGGTCAGGAATTTGGTCACCGAGCTGTTTGCGAGATCGAACCCCATCCGTTCGGCAATCTGCGCGAGCTGCAATCCATAGCTCGCCATACCGCACCAGACGGTCGGCTTGAGCGTGCGGATCAATTCGACCTGCATTTCGGACGGTGTCGAATTGCCCGCGCCGCACCAGTTTACGCCGACCCCCATCTGTTGGGCGGTCCGGCAATAGATCTGTCCGACCGGGTGAATGCCGAGCGGAAACGAGACGTGGGCGAGGTCACCTTTTTTGAGGCCCGCCGCTTCCCAGGCGCGCCGAAACCCTTCCCGCGCGAGCCGCAGGTCATTCATCGAGCGTGGATAGAACAGCGGTTTGCCTGTAGAACCGCCGGATCGCCAGAATTCTATGATCTCGCTGCGTGGTGCGATGCAGAAGTCGTCCTGGAAGTCTTCGGGCTCAATAACCCTCAATTCGTCCTTCGTCAGGATCGGGATTTTGGCCCATTCCTCGGGCTCGTGGACATGGTCCAAATTGATGTGATCAAGCTTGCCCGAAAAAAAGCGGGATCGCTTTGCCCGTTCAACGGCGATTTTCCGCCGCTCCTTGCGCACCTCGGCAATATAACCCCGCGATGGTGCGGGGAAGGGGATCTCGGGCGTTTCCCACACGGGCGTTATTTATCCTCGGTGCGTTCGCCGAGTTCTTTTGCCCGTTCACGAAGGATGAATTTTTGAATTTTGCCGGTGGATGTTTTGGGTAGTGGCCCGAATATCACCGTTCTGGGCACCTTGAAGCGCGCCATCTTCGCGCGGCAGAACTCGATAATCTCTGCTTCTGAGGAGTCTTCGCCTTCCCTCAGGGTGACGAAGGCGCAGGGGCTTTCGCCCCATTTCTGATCGGGCCGCGCCGCGACGGCGGCTTCGAGCACCTTGGGGTGGCTGTACAGCAAGCCCTCGACTTCGATTGACGAGATGTTTTCCCCGCCGGAAATAATGATGTCCTTGGACCGGTCTTTGAGTTCGACATAGCCGTCTTCATGCCACACGCCGAGGTCGCCTGAATGGAACCAGCCTCCGGCGAACGCCTCCTCGGTGGCCTTCGGGTTCTTGAGGTAGCCTTTCATGACGTCGTTGCCACGAAAAAATATCTCACCCATCGTTTCGCCGTCCTGCGGGACCGGCTCGAGCGTTTCGGGGTCGCCGACCATTAATGCTTCGAGCACATGGTAGCGAACACCCTGGCGCGCTTTGAGTGCGGCCCGGTCGGCAATCGGTTTGTCATCCCATTCAGGTTTCCAGGCACTGACGACCGAGGGCCCGAAGGTTTCCGTCAGGCCATAGACATGGGTGACGTTGAAACCCTGGCCTTCCATGGATTCGATAACAGCGGCGGGCGGTGAGGCGCCAGCGGTGGCGGCTTCGACGATATGCGAAAACGGCTGTTTCACGTCGTCGGGCGCATTGGCGATCATGTTCAGGACAATCGGCGCGCCGCATAAATGGGTTATTTTATGCGTAGCGATCGCATCGAATATAGGACCGGCTTCGACGCGTCGCAGACATACGTTTGTTCCTGCAAGGGCAGCGACGGTCCATGGAAAGCACCAGCCGTTGCAGTGAAACATCGGCAGGGTCCACAGATAGACGGGGTGGGGCGGCATCGCCCAGACCATTAAATTGCCGATGGCGTTCAGGTAAGCGCCACGATGATGGTAGACGACACCCTTCGGGTTGCCCGTTGTGCCCGACGTGTAATTCAGCGAACACGCGTTCCATTCATCGGTGGGCCATACCCACGGATATTCAGGGTCGCCGCCGGCGATAAAGTCTTCGTATTCTATCGCGCCGATCAGTTCGCCGCCCTGATAGGTGGCGTCGTCGACATCGATCACATAGATGTCCGAGCCGACCTTGGACAGCGCGCCCTTGATGGTGTCGGAGAACTCGCGGTCGGTCAGCAGAACTTTTGCTTCGCCGTGCTCGAGAATAAAGGCGATGGCATCGGCATCGAGTCGGATATTCAGCGCGTTCAGCACGCCGCCCATCATGGAGACGCCGAAATGGGCTTCGACCATAGCCGGAACATTCGGCAGCATGGCTGCAACCGTCTGGCCGTGTTTGATGCCATGTTTTTCGAGTGCGCTGGCGAGTTGTCTGGAACGGGCATAGGTCTCGGCCCATGTACGCTGGATGTCGCCGTGGATGACAGCAATCCGGTCAGGATACGTCGTGGCTGTGCGTTCGATAAAGCTTAATGGCGTAAGTGCCTGAAAATTAGCTGGATTTTTGTCCAGATCAGTCTCGAACGGATTGGTCACTTTTCAACTCCCGATATTTTAGATCGCCATTTTTTTGCAACAATACGTCGTTCGGGGGAGAGAACAAAGACCTGACGATTTTAATCGCAGATTCGCCGGCGATATCCTAAACGGGCCGCTTGGGGAAAATCGCCAATCCGGTGGTGAAACGCCCGGGGGTACAATGCACGATTCAACACGGCTTCTATTTTTGCTGTTCGGGCTGTTTATGTTCGCGGCTGCGTTCACTGCTGGAGCGACCTGATTTTTTTTTAGGCATTATCCGCCGAGACAGTCTTGCCGACTGAGCCCGGTTCAGCACGCATCATATAGCTCGAAGGCCAGAATTCCCGCAAAAACCCAAATGTGAGTTGGGTGTAAATCCACTTGTTTTTCCAGGGTTTAAGATAGGGTATTGGCTGAATGTCAGTGACGTTTAACCCGCCGCATTCGAGAAGCTCTTTCATGGTGTCGCGGGTGAACCAGCGCAAATGGGTCCGGTCCATTAAACCTTCATCCTCGTAGTCCCATCTCCCTGAGAACACGAGCTTCTTGACGATGTTCTTGTTCCTGACATTGGGGATATTGGCGATGACGGCGCCCTGGTCCGACAATAATGGCTCTACCCGTTTAATGAGTGCCCATGGATCGACAAGATGCTCAAGGACATCCATTAAAATAACGAGGTCCAGCGATCCAGGTGGGATGTCAGATTCCAGATCGAGAATCTCAGCATTGCCTTCCCAGGTCTGATCGAGTTGTTCGGCGGCTTTGGCGGCGGCCGCAGGCATTATTTCCACTCCGCCTGCCCATTCAATCAGGCCAGCCTCTTTCAGCATCAAAAGCGTATTGCCTACACCGCAGCCGATTTCGAGCGCGCGACCGACCGGAGTGGGGATCATACGAACGATGTCGGTTCGGGGCATCGAGTAGTAGCTGAGATCTTCTGGCATATCAGGATTCTGGGGTATTTCAGCACGGTTCACGTCGCCCACCATACAGGACTGAGCGGAGATTGGTTGAATCGGTATGTGATTTGCAAAAGCGTGTAAGCGCTGGAGGCCCGGAGCGGATTCGAACCGCTGTAGACGGATTTGCAATCCGCTGGATAGCCTCTCTCCCACCGGGCCATGCTCTGCAGAAGCAGAACGCAAGGCGGGCTATATAGGCGGGCCGCTGAACCCGGTCAACATTATCGACCCGGTGGCGGACTAAAATCTTGTCGGGACTCAGGGAATCCTATAGTTAACGGTAAGTTAACCGACGTCGGATTATCTGTTTCCGCATACTCTCGGAACGACGCGAATTCAACGAGAAACCCCGGTTTTCCGGGTTTTTGGAAATGGCGATAAATATGGCTGACTTCAAAGCACTACGACAGACCATGGTCGATACACAACTCCGGACCAACAAGGTGACGGATGCGAACGTTCTGGCCGCGATGGGCGAGATTCCGCGGGAAATGTTCGTACCCGAAGATCGCGCGAGCCTCGCTTACATTGATGAAGATATTCACATCGGAAAAAGCCGGTGTATGGCCGAGCCGATGATCCTCGCGCGGATGATCCAGGCGGCGGAAATCGGCCCGGAGGACGTGGTGTTAGATGTTGCCTGTGGCTCCGGCTATTCATCGGCCATTCTCGGGCGGATCGCGCGTGCGGTCGTTGCCGTCGAGAGCGATACCGAACTGGCAGGGGCCGCAAGTGCGCGGCTTACGAAGCTTGGGATGGATAACGTGGTTGTTGAAATGGGGCCGATAAACGCCGGATGGTCCGATCAGGCGCCTTATGACGTAATTATGGTGAATGGTTCCTGCGGCGAGATGTCTGAAGCGATCCTCTCGCAACTGGCTGAGGGAGGGAGGCTTTGCGCCATCCTCCGCGGTCCGGGTGGAACAGGGATGGCGAAGCTTTTTGTAAAAAGCGGCGGCGTGGTTTCAAATCGCGGGTTATTCGATGCGAACGTTCCCATATTACCTGAGTTCGATCTGGAAGAAGGGTTTAGTTTTTGATGTATTCGTCTGGACTTTGCAGGATTGCGATAACGGGACTCGCCATAGCTCTTTCGGCAGGTAGCGCGAATGCGCAGACCCTGGAAGACGCGTTGGTGAAGGCCTATCAGAGTAATCCGACTTTGAAGTCTGAACGGGCGCGGTTGCGTGCCACCGATGAAGGTGTGCCACAGGCATTGGCTGGCTGGCGGCCGACGGTCGAGGTGAGCGGCAGTTACGGCTTGGCGCGGTCTTATGGATCAGCGACCGGGCGGAACAAGGTGACGTCAATTCGGGATCCGCTTACAGGTGCCCTGACGATTACGCAGAACCTGTATCGCGGCGGTCGAACGCTGGCGGCGACCGAACAGGCAGAAAGCAACGTCAAGGCAGATCGGGCACGTCTGGCAGATGCTGAACAAACCGTGCTGCTCAGCGTTGTGACGGCCTATGCCGATGTTGTGCGCGACCAGGCGGAGGTCGAACTGAATATCAGTAATGAACGGGTTCTGCAGCGTCAGCTGGAAGCAACCGGTGATCGGTTTCGGGTAGGCGAGGTCACACGGACCGACGTCTCTCAGGCGGAATCCCGTCTCGCGCGTGCGCGGGCGGACCGGATCGTATCCGAAGGCAGCCTCAGAGACGCACGTGCCGCTTATGAAAACGCCGTTGGCGACGTTCCGCCCCTGTTAAAGCCGTCTAAGCCGCTCGATAATTTGCCGGGGTCGCTCAGCGACGCGCTCGAGATTGCGAAACAGAACAATTTCGCGGTCAGTCGGGCACGGTTCATAGAACTGTCGGCCAAGGAAGGTGTGAGATCGATTGTCGGAGAATTGCTGCCTAATCTGACGCTTAACGGCGAGCTTGAGAGCAGCAGGGAAACCGCGAACAATCGTAATGAGAGCGAAGAAGCTTCTCTGATTGCGCGGGTGACGATGCCGCTCTACGCGTCGGGTTCCGTTACATCTCGGGTTCGAGCGGCCAAGCAGGTCGTGTCGCAGCGCCGCGAAGAGTACAATCAGGCCCTGCGTACCGCGATAGAGGCAACGACAAATGCGTGGCAGACCCTTCAGACCGGCCGCGCGCAAATCCAGGCGTTTTCCTCGGCGGTTAAAGCCGCGGAAATAGCGCTGGAAGGCGTCCGCGAGGAAGCAAATGTGGGCTCGCGCACAGTTCTCGATGTGCTCGACGCCGAGCAGGAACTGCTGGATGCACGCGTCGGTCTTGTCCGCGCGATGCGTGACGAACTTGTTGCGACCTATCAGCTTCGTCAGGCCGTCGGGGAAGCAACAGCTGAAAAGCTGGGACTGCCCGTAACGCTCTATAACGTCGAGAATCATTACCGTGAAGTGCGTGGAAAATGGTGGGGGCTCGGCGCGAGCGACGGCAAATGACACTGACCATTTCTTGTACCGGTGTGTCCGCAGCCGTTGGTCGTTTGTTTAATATTGGTTAATCTTTTATCCTTAACGTCCGTAAACCTATTTTCTGAATGAGGGCAGTCGTTCTATGAGCGACCAAGAAGCACAACAAGAACCATCGATGGAGGAAATTCTCGCCTCCATAAGGCGGATAATTTCCGAAGATGGCGATGAAGAGACTGCAGCCGCGCCCGAAGAGGCTGCAGCGGAAGTCGACGCGCCCGAAGCACTCGCTGAGCCTGAGCCTGAGCCTGAGCCCGAAGTGGCGGAAGTAGCTGAGGAAGAAGAGATTCTCGAACTTACCGATGAAGAGGAGGTCCTCGAACTTACGGACGAAGTTCAGGACGACGGAACGGTTGTGAATCTCAATACCGGTGAGGAAGTTCCTGAAGACGATGCGCCTGACGAAGTCTTTGAGGAACCTCAAGCGGAAGATGAGGAAGAGATTGAACTGGAGATGGTCGACTCGGATGAGCCGACCGAGGAACCAGAAGAAAATATTGCAGAGCCGGAACCCGAGCCGGAACCGCAACCTGAAGCCGAGCCTGAGCCCGTGTCGATAGCAGAACCCGAACCCGTTGATGCGCTCGCGGCTGAAGCGGCAGACCGTCTCGTCTCTGAAAACCCGGCAATGAACTCTGTGGCTTCGCTGTCAGCGCTTGCGGCCGCCGTCGATACCCATCGGCGCGCTGTAGACCCGAGCATTGGTCCGCGCACGATCGAAGACCTGGTCAAAGACGTCATGCGTCCCATGATCCGGGAATGGCTCGATGATAACCTTCCGTCGTTGGTTGAACGGATGGTCGGCAGAGAAATCGAGCGATTGACCCGCGAAGCCGAGGATATTTCCCAGCGCTAATTAGGGCGTTGGCCGGATCCTTGGCCGGCACGCTGTTCGGGCGTTGCGCTTCCCTTGCTGAAGCGCGATAAACTTCTTGAAATCAAGCCACGTAGCATTAGCTTCGCTCCGACTGCATCCGCGGCCCGAAAAGGCTTTGCGCGGCGGTCGGGCAAGCGTTTAGGGATGACAATGGAAAAGACATACCGGCCGGACGAAGTTGAAGGCCGTATTTACGCTGAATGGGAAGACGCCGGCGCGTTCGGTTGCGGACACACAAGAACGGGTGAAGCCACCGGCGACTCCTATTCCATTGTCATACCGCCGCCGAATGTGACGGGCAGCCTGCATATGGGCCATGCGCTGAATAACACGCTGCAGGATATTCTTGCGCGTTTCGAACGCATGCGCGGCAAAGACGTCCTTTGGCAACCTGGCACCGATCATGCCGGTATCGCGACGCAGATGGTTGTCGAGCGCCAGCTTGCCGAGGAACAAAAGACCCGCCACGACCTGGGCCGTGAAGCGTTTATCGAACGGGTCTGGAAATGGAAGGCCGAATCCGGAGGCACCATTACCGGCCAGCTTCGCCGCCTCGGTGCATCCTGTGACTGGTCCCGCGAACGCTTCACCATGGACGATGGTCTGTCCGAGGCGGTCCGGAAAGTGTTCGTCAGTCTGCGCAAGGCGGGGCTGATTTATCGGGACAAGCGTCTGGTTAACTGGGACCCCAAACTGCATACCGCGATCTCGGACCTGGAAGTCGAGCAGCAGGAGGTCAATGGCAGCCTGTGGTATTTCAAATACCCGGTCGAGGGGCAAGAAGGTAAATTCATCACCGTCGCGACAACGCGGCCCGAAACGATGCTCGGCGATACGGCGGTTGCTGTACATCCCGAAGACGAGCGCTATACGGCGCTTGTCGGTAAAAATGTCATTCTGCCGATTGTGAACAAGGCAATACCAATCGTCGCCGATGAGTATTCCGATCCGGAAAAGGGCTCCGGCGCGGTAAAGATTACGCCGGCACATGATTTCAACGATTTCGAGGTCGGCCGTCGGCACGACCTGCCGATGGTCAGCATTTTCGATATCGATGCGAACGTGAATGACGAAGCGCCGGAACAATTCCGCGGCATGACGCGCGAAGACGCCCGCAAGGCCGTGATTGCGGAAATGGATGCCCTCGGGCTGCTGGAGAAGATCGAAGACAACCCCATGACGGTGCCCTATGGCGACCGTTCCGGTGTTGTGATCGAACCGCGCTTGACGGATCAGTGGTTCGTCGATGCCGGCGTGCTTGCCGAACCTGCGATCAAGGCCGTTGAAAATGGCGATATCCGGTTTGTGCCGAAACAGTGGGAAAATACCTATTACGACTGGATGCGTAATATCCAGCCATGGTGCATTTCGCGCCAGATCTGGTGGGGACACCAGATCCCGGCCTGGTACGGTCCGGACGGCGAAATTTTTGTCGAGATGACGGAAGCCGAAGCGCAGGCTGAGGCAGACGCTCACTATGGCAAGGCGGTCGATATCGTCCGCGATTCCGACGTTCTCGATACCTGGTTCTCCTCGGCGCTCTGGCCGTTTTCGACGCTGGGCTGGCCCGAGGAAACGCCTGAGCTGGCGCATCACTATCCGACGAGTGTGTTGGTGACCGGGTTCGATATCATTTTCTTCTGGGTCGCCCGGATGATCATGATGGGTCTGAATTTCCGCGATGAAGTTCCGTTCCGGGATGTTTACATCCATGCGCTGGTCCGTGATGAAAAAGGCCAGAAGATGTCCAAGAGTAAGGGCAACGTCATGGACCCCCTCGACCTGATAGATGACTACGGCGCCGATGCATTGCGTTTCACTCTGACGGCGCTGGCGGCCCAGGGGCGTGACATCAAACTTTCGACCGGCCGGATCGAGGGTTACCGCAACTTCGTCACCAAGGTCTGGAATGCGGCCCGCTTTACGCAGATGAACGGTTGTGTGCCGGTAGCGGATTATGACCCGGCTGCCTGCAAGCTGACGGTAAACCAGTGGATCGTCGGTGAAACGGCGAAGGCGGGGGCTGATATCGTGGCAGCGCTTGAAAGCTATCGCTTCAACGAAGTCGCGCAGGTGGGTTACCGCTTTGCGTGGAATCAGTTCTGTGACTGGTACCTCGAATTCACCAAGCCGATCCTTCAGGACGGTGATGACGCGGCACAGGCAGAAGTACGTGCGACGACGTCGTGGGTTCTCGACCAGATATTGAAGTTCATGCAGCCGATTATGCCGTTCGTTACCCAGGAACTATGGGTACAGCTGGCACCGCCGGAAGGCCGGGAAGGGTTGCTGATGCTGCAATCATGGCCGGCGCTTGGCGACGAATTGCGTTCTCCCGATGCAGAGGAAGAAATGGCCTGGGTCGTCCGCATGGTCAGCGAGATACGGACGGTGCGCGCTGAAATGAATGTGCCGCCATCTGCCGAGTTGCCGCTGACCCTGACTGGTGCCTCAGATGCCACGATTGCGCGCCTTGAAACGCAGAAAGGCTTGCTCGCTCGCCTTGCACGCCTGTCCGGCGTTTCTGTATCCGATACGGTTCCTAAAGGTGCAGTGCAGGTCGTTGTCGATGAAGCGACTGCGGCTTTGCCGATCGGCGAGTTTATTGACGTCGCGCAGGAGGTCGCCCGGCTCGAAAAAGAAATCGGCAAGGTCGACGGTGAAATCGGCAAGATCGAAAAGAAGCTGGCAAACGAGAGCTTCATCGCGAAGGCCCCACCTGCCGTGGTCGAAGAGCAGCGCGCACGCGCAGATGATTACCAACAGTCCAGGACGAAGCTCAACGAGGCGCTGGACAGGTTGTCGACCCTCTGATCATGGAATGACCGGTTGCAGTGGAAGGAAAACGGTTTGACGCAATATCTGTTGGCGCCATTCCGTTTTCTTATCGACTGGCTGGTTCGCTTTATCGAGGATGACGGCCTCGCGTCTGCGGGCTATCTCGCGTATCTCGGGCTCATGTCGCTGCTGCCGTTTCTCGTCTTTGTTTTCACGCTTCTCGGTCTAATCGGCCGGGCGGATGAAGGGGCAGGGATCGTCGATATGATGTTCCGTTTCATGCCGACCGAGGTGGCGCTCACATTGCAGGAGCCGGTGGTACAGGTGGTGGGAACGGCATCCGGGGGCGTGTTGACGCTCAGCCTGGTCGTTGTGCTCTGGATTGCGGCGTCCGGCGTCGAGGGTATCAGGACGGCGTTGAACCGGGCGTATCGGGCACGGGAAACACGCGGGTACTGGCGGCGGCGGGCAAACAGTTCGGTGCTTGTGATTTTCTTCTCCGGTTTCATCATCATCGCGATTGGTTGCATGGTGATCGGGCCGTTACTTTGGCAACAGGCCGAAGGGTATCTCGATTTCGGTATTTCCCTCGGCCCAAGCCAGTTTCCGGAAATCATCAGGTTCGGCGCAGGCGGGGGCGCATTGTTTATTGCGACGGCAGCGCTCTATCACTCATTGCCGAACCGCCAACCATCCTGGATCGGGGTTATTCCGGGCGCTGCTGCCGTGTTCGTGATGGTGGCCGGGGCCACCAGCCTTTATTCGGTCTATCTGGAACATTTTGCACAATACGCGGCGATCTACGGCAGTCTCGGCGGTATTATCTCCACCCTGATTTTCTTTTATCTGCTGGGGGCGATATTCGTGCTTGGCGCCGAACTGAACGGGATGTTGTCCGAGATTTACGATGAAAGAAAAGAAGGAAAACAGGAATGACGGGCGGTAAACCAGTTCGTCTTGGGACATCCGAGACGGATGGGACATTCTGGTCCCAGGGCACGACGATTGCGTCGTTGGTAGAACGCGATACGGGAACCGACGTTACTGTTCTCGATGCAGGGCAGGCGAGTATCGAGAATGCGCGGCGTCTGGATGAGGGGCTGATTGATCTCGGCTTCATGGCATCGAACTGGATAGGCCGCGCTTATCGGGGGGACGCGCCATTTGAGCATGAAATCGCAATGCGGAACGTGGCACCGGCGAATTCCGGGGCGATGTTCTTTATCGTCCGTGCCGACAGCCCGTTGCGTGTCGTCAGGGACATGATCGGGAAACGCGTTGCGATCGGTCCGGCAGGCAGTGGGATGGTGCAGCATATTCACACGATCTTCGGGGTTCTCGGCATATCGTTCGATGATTTCACGCCGGTTTATCTGTCTTTCGAGGATGGCGGGAAGGCATTGGAGGCGGGCGACGTCGATGCGCAATGGCAATGTCCGTATCCCAATCAGGTCATGGCCGATATCGCAGCACGGATGGACGTCCGTATGCTCGACTATGCCATCGACGATCTAGCAGCTGTTCTGGCGCAGGTGGATTTTTACCGGCCGGCAAAAGTACCCGCAGGTTTTTTCCGCGGCGTGCGTGACCAGACCGATCAGCTTGCCGTCGTGAACATCATCTCGGCCCATGAAAATACTGATACGGAAACGGTCAGGGTTTTTGTCGAGACGATCCTCGAAAACCTCGATGAAATGGCCGAAATGAATGCGTTGTTCGCAGGGCTTGCTGATCTGTTTGAACCGTTACGAACGGAGGGAGCCTCCGCATTGGAATTCGGTGGTGCGCCGTTACATCCGGGTGCTCTGGCGGCCTATAAAAAAGCGGGGTATTTATCCTGACAGATTCCCTAGGCATGACGCGGTCACGCGACTATTGTCGCGCCAAATCAGAATTTATCGATAGGAGCTAATCATGGCCAAAGCAACCGGCACGGCGAAACGCCCTGCCAAGAAGCGCGCGACCAAAGCGAAGAGCCGCTTCAACAAGAATAAGCTGCCGAGCCGCCATACGACGGTTGGTCCCGAACGGGCGCCGCATCGCAGTTATCTTTATGCGATGGGCCTGACCGAAAAAGAAATCAACCAGCCGATCGTCGGCGTCGCAACCTGCTGGAACGAGGCTGCACCGTGCAATATCTCTCTGTCGCGCCAGGCGCAGGCAGCGAAGGCGGGCGTAAAAGCCGGTGGCGGTACGCCGCGTGAATTCACCACCATCACGGTGACTGACGGGATCGCCATGGGGCATGAAGGGATGAAGTCTTCCCTGGTGTCGCGTGAAATCATTGCTGATTCCGTGGAACTGACGATGCGCGGTCATTGCTATGATGCGCTTGTCGGGCTTGCGGGCTGCGATAAATCTCTGCCGGGCATGATGATGTCGATGGTGCGCCTCAACGTGCCGTCTGTGTTCGTTTACGGCGGGACAATTCTGCCGGGCAAGTTCCAGGGCAGGGACGTGACCGTGGTGGACGTATTCGAAGGTGTCGGCCAATACGCTGCCGGGAATATGAGCGCGAGTGAACTGCAGGAACTCGAAGAGGTCGCGTGCCCTTGTGAAGGGTCATGCGGCGGCCAGTTCACGGCGAATACGATGGCCTGTGTCGCTGAAGCCATGGGGCTGGCACTGCCGACGTCGTCGGGTGCGCCGGCTGCCTATAAATCGCGTGATGCGATGGTCAAGGCATCGGGCGTTGCGGTAATGGACCTGCTGGCGAAGAACATTCGCCCGCGTGATATCGTGACGCGGAAATCGCTTGAAAATGCGGCCGTTGTTGTTGCTGCAACGGGTGGCTCGACCAATGCGGGCCTTCATCTGCCCGCCATCGCCCATGAAGCGGGGATCAAGTTCACGCTCGACGATGTGGTGCGGATCTTCAAGAAAACGCCGTACCTCGCCGACCTGATGCCCGGCGGTAAATACACCGCGACGGATATGTTCCGTGCCGGCGGTGTGCCCGTGGTGATCAAGGAGCTGCTTGATAACGGCCTGCTGCACGGCGATTGCATGACGGTGACCGGCAAGACGCTCAAGCAGAACCACGCCAAGATCAAGTTTCCTGAAAAACAGAAGGTTTTCTATCGGGTGAAAGACGCGCTGACGCCGACCGGCGGTGTTGTCGGTCTTAAGGGCTCGCTCGCCCCTGAAGGCGCCATCGTGAAGGTCGCCGGGATGGAGAAGCTGACCTTCACAGGTCCGGCGCGGGTCTTTGATTGCGAGGAAGAAGCGTTCGAGGCCGTCATCAAGAACAAGATCAAGGAAGGCGACGTGATCGTCATTCGCTACGAAGGCCCGAAAGGAGGCCCGGGCATGCGCGAAATGCTGTCGACAACCTCGGCGCTCTATGGCCGTGGCCTTGGCGAGAAAGTTGCCCTGATCACGGATGGCCGGTTCTCCGGCGGTACGCGCGGTTTCTGCATCGGTCATGTCGGTCCGGAAGCTGCCGTCGGCGGCCCGATCGGCCTGCTGAAGGATGGCGATATGATTTCCATCGATGCGAAGAAGGGCAAGTTGAACGTTGACCTGACCAAGGCCGAACTCGCCCGCCGCCTCAAGAAATGGAAGCCGCGCAAGCATGATTACCAGTCCGGTGCGCTGTGGCGTTACGCCCAGACGGTCGGCAATGCGCGTGACGGCGCAGTCGTGCATCCGGGCGGGAAAGCGGAGACGCACACTTACGCCGATATCTGACCTGTCCTGTCAGATAGACCTGTTTTAATCGCGACGGCTTTATCTCGATCAAAGCGGGCAATGGTCCTTTCTAAGACAGTCTCCTCTCTGACCTGACAGGAACTGGAGAGGCATTGTGCACGTGAGTGGGGCTGCGCCGAACGGGCGGTCGCTGATACATACCGTCGGCGAGGTCCGCGCACTCCTGCGCGAGCGTCTGTGGCTGCAGGTGCTTATCGCGATGGCGCTTGGCATTGGTACGGGGCTTCTTCTGGCGCCGTCCGCGGGCTGGTTGAGCGCAGAGACGAGCAACGTGTTGTCCAGCTGGCTTGCGCTGCCGGGACAGGCATTTCTCGCATCCATAAAATTCGTCGTTGTGCCGCTGGTGCTGGCGTCGGTGATCCGCGGTATTGCTGGCGGTGAAAACCCTGAACTTGTCGGTAAACTGGGCGTAAGAACGGTTGTCTTTTTTGTTGCGACAACGATCATTGCTGTGCTCATCGGGCTTGGCTGCGCTTTCCTGATCGAGCCGGGGGCGTTTATCGATCGTTCACAGATCGGCCCGATGCTCAGCGCCCCCGTTGCAGCCCCTGCGAACCCGGCGAATCCGGCGGCATCCCTGGTCGCCATTCCGGGCCAGATTGTCGGACTTCTGCCGACCAATCTTCTGGCGGCTCTCGCAGAGGGCCAGATGCTCCATATCGTTGTCGGCTCGGCCATTCTGGGTATCGCCATTCTCTCTCTGCCGCGGATGCAATCGCAACCGATCCTCGATCTTCTGGGCGGGCTTCAGGCGATCTGCATGGTGATCGTGAAATGGGTGCTGCGTTTCGCTCCGATCGCGGTATTCGGCCTTATGGCGGATATCTCGGCCCGGGTCGGGCTGAGGGCTATTGTGGGCATGGGGGCCTATGTTGGAACAGTGGTCGCGGGTCTGCTTATTCTGTTCGCGGTTTACCTGCTGATTATCCTAATCGTTGCCCGGCGCTCACCCGTCGTTTTTCTAAGACAAACACGCGAGGCACTATTGCTGGCGTTCTCGACGTCGAGTTCAGCCGCCGTCATGCCGCTTTCCCTGCAGATCGCAGAAAACCACCTGAACGTGCCGAGTGCCGTCTCGCGGTTCGTTATACCGTTGGGGACGACGATAAATATGGGCGGCACCGCGCTTTACCAGGCGGTGGCCGCTATTTTTCTTGCCCAGGTATTCGGAATTGAGATCGGCACGATGGGAATTGTCCTGGTCGTCATGATGGCTGTCGGTGCGGCGATCGGGTCTCCCGGTACGCCGGGTGTCGGCATTGTTATTCTGGCAAGTATTCTGGAATCCGTCGGTATCCCGTCGTCGGGAATTGTTCTTATCCTTGGTGTCGACCGGCTACTTGATATGAGTCGAACCGTGGTGATCGTTGCCGGCGATCTGGTCGCCTGCGTGGTGATTGGTGCAAGCTTCGAAGCGTT
>ERZ807291.4347-NODE-4347-length-18871-cov-6.953656_pt1 | contig 18871 bp, 29 predicted proteins | sample MGYA00521257_ERZ807291 | MGnify/ENA primary metagenome ERZ807291 (study PRJEB31413, sample SAMN03169783) | marine metagenome | biome: Marine; feature: Water; material: Subsurface seawater | place: North Sea | collected 2011-04-28 | depth 1 m m ... | reverse complement strand
CGGTCTATGAAACAGCACATGCGTACCAGCGCGACGATGTATCACGGTATTACTCTTAGCAAAGGCATGATGCCCGCACTCATGGCTAACATAGCCGAGTACGAAGACGAAGACGAGGACGAGTAAAAAGAGCCCCCGGTGTAGTGCCGGGGGCTAATCAAGGAGAACGAAGTGACAGACAACTGTCGCTGGTGATGGTATCACAATTGTCTCCATATGCGTACCCCCCATTTCCCTACCTCAATACCGGGGCGGTAGTGCATAGTCCAGCCCTTTGCAGACGTTACCTCATGCACTTGCCTAACAAGTTCTAGGGTGTTGACGCACGGTATAAAGACCGAAGCCCCTACACCGAACCTGTCCCACGGGATAACGATCCGCACCCCGTCGGGTGCAAGGTCATCAAGCCGAAGTCTGTTTAGCGAAGATCGTGGCGTTTGTAGCCAACTGCTCTTCAGTTTCATCGGTCATAAACCCAGAACAATCTATCACCAAAGTATCGGTGGGTGGTAAGTTAACGTGCGTACCTTTACCTAAACGTACTTTTGCTTTAGTCGCCTTAGTACGCCCAGCCTTTAACTCTTCCACAATACCGCCGTAGTTCAACTGTTGCTTGCCGCACCAAGCCTTAAACGGTTTAGGTAGTAAGAACAGCTTCCTCACGTCGTACTCATAACGGGCAACGAACTGCCCTCTTGGGGTAGCGTCCGGCAGGATTAAATGGTCAAGGCCAATCGGTTGCTTACGTGCATCGTCCGTACTCTTGATGCGTAGCATGTTGTTGTAGTTCTCAGACAAGTAGTCGGTAAGGGTTGATTCAACGTCCACATTCATCTCGCGCACTTCGCTACGTTTTTCTTTCAGTACCCCTACGATGAACTTCACCAGTGCGGGAATATCAAAGTCGTGCAAGCCAGCGCGCTTAGCAACGATAGCCCCAGCAATAGTGGTCGATGCTTGCGCAGAATAAAACCGGTTTTCTGCGGTCAACCCTGCCGCCGCATCCAGCTTTCGGCGGGTCTCTTCCAACAGCAACTTGACGGCTTCCATGTTGTTGAGCACGTACTGAATAAAGATAGTTCCAGCAAAGCCGTAGTTATCTTTTATAGCGGCGCTGAACACATCGGTCTCGTCTTTTGTAGCGAACTGCACGGGCGTTGCACGGTACTCAAGAATCCGCTGTGCCTCTGCTTGCGGCATAGACTTGTATAGCGAGATCTTCTCGATCAGGCTGGCGTTACCCGTAGAGCCAAATGACATCTTCCACGGCTCACCGCGCACCCGTTCGACGTTACCTTGAGGCCCCATGCGGTTACGTTGTTGCCCACTAGGAAGTTGGTACGCCCAGTCCGACAGGTCGCTCGGCTTGGTGTTGGTCATCTCGTCCATGTACCCTACGATGTTCTTGTACACCTCGGCACGGTTCATCTTTGAGTTAAACGTGTCACGCTCTTGCATGACCAGCAGGTCGGGGACGCCCCACACCGACGCGCCAGCGTACATAGCGGTCGTCTTACCTAGACCAGAACCCGGGCTGTAGACGTGAAACACACATGCGTTAATTGGCTGAAACTGCATCAGCGTTGAACCAAACGTCAGACACGCCATGTACTGGTGCAACTCCATACCGGGGCGGTTATAAAAGTTAAAAGTATTTCTCCAACCCTCGTACGTACCTCTAGTCTCAAAGATCGGAAACAACAGCCTAGTTGACGCCGACGGCGCATTAATTTCGATCCGGTCTTTAAATATTTCTTTGTTACCCATCACGAACGATTCGTTGCCGGGAGTCCAACCAAACTGCCTACGAGATTCCGTGGCCTCCGATGTGAACTGCAAATTGTTAACCCACTTCATAAGATATTCCTGTATTGCACCTACATTTAAAACTGCTACCCCGTTCTGGGCTACGTACTTACGGCACTCGTCTTTAGTCCCTATAGCCGCCAACGGTATCGTGAACTCTCGCACACCATCGCGGGGTAGATGTAACCGTAGCACCAATGACTCGCCAAGCTCGGGATCATGCAACCTACGCACGACGTACAAGTCATTGGCGTAGATCAGTAAGTCTTTGGGCTCGCCGTCTTCACCCTTACCGCGCATGAACACGCCGCCGTTCTTCCCACGAAAATATGGTTCGGGGTATTTTGGAATGACGTATGTGTGCGGGTTTGGGTCACCTGTACCAATCGCTGGCTGGACTACGATATTGTCTTCTTCGCTGGCCTCAATAACCTCACGACCTAGCGCAATCGGTGATTTGATCTTCCCCCAATGCGAACAGTCTTGGCATACGCCGGGGCGGTACTCATCAAACCGTGCGCACAAGTACGGACCTTGGATACGGTCTGCCTTTTCCTGCGTAGCGTTAGGGTCGTAGTCGGGGTGCTTGCAAGAAATCTTGTGGATAGCCTTATCAGCATCACTGCAAAACTTAGCAATAGATAACCCAGCGCGCCATAGCGGCTCAGAAATATCTTCTTGGTTAGTCAGCACTTCGCCGATTTGAGCGCACCCCTTACCTGCGGCGGTCTTGATTACGATGTTACGAAACCGGCTTTCGTAGTTACCGGCTAACGCATCCATAAACGGGTCAGGCCCTCGTGGGGTGTACTTACTCGGGGGTGGGGGTAAGGCTGACGCATGGCTATCGATAATAGCTTTGAACGCCGCAAACGGTACAGGATCACTGGGTGAGCCTACGATACTCACAGGGGTGGGTGGAGTATCTTTGTAGTTGTGTGTGCCGGGAACGCGCAGGATACGTGCGGCGTCAGAGGTTACGGCTGGGTCAGCGCGCATGCCCTTGGCTTTGCATAGCGCCTTAAAGGTTTCGGCCACGGGCGTCCATGCTTCACGTGAAACAGGTTCGACTAGCGGCCAGTAGGCGTGGATACCCCTGCCGGAATTAACCAGCGTTGGGCGAGGTAGTTTTGTTTGTTTGCAAAAAGTTCTCAGCGCCGCCAGTGCGTCCGTTTGAGAGTCGTATTCTTTGGTAGGCCCACAATCTAAATCCAAAAAGAACGCACGTAGTTGTTGTACGTTGGGTGCTTCCCGAGACCCTGCCTCAGTAAACGTGCCCAATGCGTAGTACGCGTCGTAGCCTTCGCCATCAAAATTGTGGGCGGCATCAATTACAGATTCAATGGAGTCATAGAACTTCTGCACTCTGCGCGAGTCGGTTGAGCGGTTAGCCCATACACAGTAGTAACCATCATCTCCAAGGACTGTTTCTAAAAATGTTTTAGTGTCCATAGCCGCCGATGTTGTCGAAAAAAGCAGGGGTGGGTAGCTAGCCCACCCCCCTAAAGTAGAGGTTAGTCGTCCCACTCGTCCACAATATCGGACAGGTCAGACTTCTCCTCAACTGCGGCGGCAGTTTTCTTTACGACCTTCATCGGCTCAGCAACTTCTTCGTCAGCAGTCGCGGCTTTCGATGCGGCCTTTGGCTTCTCGGCTTTCGGGGCTTCCACAAACAGGCTAGGCTTAGCGCTACCGGCAGGGATAACACCATCCATCTGTGACACGTTAAGCGTGATGGCTTTGATAGTATCGGCATGATCTTTCATCTCGATCATGTTGCGCAACTCAGCTTCTTCCAACGGACGGATAGCTTTGAACGCCAGTTTTGGTGTAGGGCTAGACGTATCAAAGCGCATCTCAGTCACGATACTGATTGCATGCGTGTTGTGTGCCTTGAGGTATCGACCGTAGGCTTGTAAGCCCATCTTGCCCTTCTCGGCATCGCCAAACACAGACGTAGCTGGCAGGGTCAACTGATAGATAGCGGAGCCTTCCAAATCACCCTCTAGCATAAGCGCCGTGCGCTGTTGGAATCGGCATGCACGACCTTCGCCCGATGCGGCGGAGCCACGGATGTTTTGTTTGCAGTCCATGCAACGTGCTGACTGGCGTTGCTCTTCAGGCACTTGGGGGTCGGGTGTTTGCGTATCACTAGACCAGCATACGGGCTTAGCCACTTCACCTTCGTTGTACGCGCCTGAAAAGAACATACGGCTGATGGGCGCGGCGTTGATAAGCACGACGTTCATAGAACGGTCTTCGTTCACACGCACTTCTTTACCGTTAAGTATCTCGCGGAATACACCGCCTTTGATACTGATGCGACGGTTCGTAGCGCCGCCGGATGAACCCGCCAATGTGTCGGTCAGGTTATCTTTTACGTCGCCCAGCAAAGCAAGGGCGGATGAGTTTTTAAATAATGATAGTTCGGACATAATTTTCTCCTTGGGTTACAGATCTTCTTCGGCGTCAAAATCAAGTTCAAGTTGGTTCGGGTCAACCGCATCAACTAACTCAACAGGTTCTTCTTTCGGTGTAGACGACAGCGCGGCTACCACCTTGGAAATAGAAAAGCGGTACGTGTTACCGATCTTCAGGTAAGCATGTTTTGGTATATGCCCCTGCCGTACCCACGCACGTATGGTTGATACGGATACTGAAAAATGTTTAGCCAACTCTTCGATTGGCACAAAAGGCTCGTTCATCACTTTCTCCTTACGGTTACGCTGTATTCGCTATCCACGTTTAGCCCCGGTGGTAGCAGGTCGGGGTTGGCTTCCAAGAACTCTTTAATGTTGGTCTGGTGCAAGCGCTCGTGCAGAAGCTGTGGTACGTTGTGTTCAACCACAAACTTCCCCATAGACTCCCAGTCGTTTGTCCAGTAGTTCCGCTTTACTGTGCGGAAGAACAAACCCTCGGAAGTTTTAACGCTATCCAGATTTTCTTCTTTGCAGTAGGCCAACAAAGCGGACTTGACTTTCGCCATCTTGCCTTTAAGCACTTTCTCTTCGGCCTCGTACGCCCGCCGCTTCTCAGCTAGCGATGCGGTCATCTTCAGGTATGCCTTGACCAACTTGTCTGTCGGTACTCTTGGCTTGCTTTCTTCGGTCATTTCGTTCTCCAGTTGATGTTGGAATCTATATTATAGTGGTTAATTCTCCTTTATTCAAGTATTTCTTTGTAAAGATCAACTATTTTTGAGTGAACGTCTATTTTGTTATCTAATAACTTGTAAACGTGTCTTTCAGCAGGTGATCCGGCTAGCTGAACTACTGTGGACGGGTGACGTTGCCCCGAGCGGTGTACCCGAGCGTTGGCTTGGGCATAGGTTTCTAGTGACGGTGTTGGCCCCCACCAAACCACGGTGTTTGCGGCGGTGAGCGTTACCCCATGCGCGGCGGCTTGCGGTTGGATAACCATTACGCGGGGATCTTCTGTCTCTTGGAAGCGCTTAAATATGTCTGTACGCCGAGCCACTGGCACGTCACCGTTGATGACTTCGGTGGTTATACCGTCGGCGATCAGCTTCGCCGTTAAGATACTAATCACATGCTTGAACGGCACAAAGATCAAGACCTTCTGGCTGGCCTCTTCGATAACTTCTTTCAGCACCTTGTAGCGGTTGCTGATGTCAAACTCTAACGTCTCGCCCGTGTCGGAATACACAGCCCCACAACTGATTTGCAGTAGCTTGCTCATGTTGACGGCGGCGTTGACCGATGTGACTTCTTCACCGGCGGCTTGCATAATCATCTGCTTCTTTAACAGGGTGTAGTACTTCTGCTGTTGTTTTGTTAATTCGACTTGGCGGTTTACGTACGTCATCTCCGGCAGGTCTAAGCACTCGTCCTTGGTGTAGCGCAGTGCGGGTTGCAATGCTTGGAATACGGATTGGGTTGCATTCTCTTTGGGTATCCACCGGAAGTTCGTCAGCTTCACCATAACTTGATCGCGGAACGCCGAGAAGAACCGTGGTATGGCTTGTGGGTTAACCAGTTTTGCCAGTCCGTACGCATCCAATGGGGACTGCGCCGCTGGTGTGCCAGTCAGCATCCATAGCCATGTATCGGGTTTTAGTAAAGAGTTCAAAACTTTCCAACGTTTAGTCTGAACGTTTTTATATGCGTTAGCTTCGTCCACCACAATTAGGTCAAACCCTCCGTTGGCGATTTCATCTGATACCAGTTCCACGCCGTCAAAGTTAATGATGATAAATTCGGCGTTGCCCTTGATGATTGCGCGGCGCTTATCCTTGGCACCATAGGCAATGTCAACAGAACGGTGCATGGCAAACTTAAACAAGTCAGCGCGCCACGCCGAGTCCATGATAGACAGGGGGCAGATCACCAGTACACGCTTGATTCGGCGTTGCTTGAGCAGGTAGTCAGCCGCCCATATTACAGAGCCAGTCTTACCCGTACCTTGCTCGTTAAAACAAAATGCACGTTGGTTCAGGGTAAGGAACGCAGAGGTGTCCTTCTGATGGTCAAACGGTTTGTACTGACCGGGCCAGTCGTACGTCCCAAGGATGGGGGATGGTATGCCACGAATCTTCAGGTTGCGTAGCACCTTGGCTTCATCTAAGCCCCACTTAACAAGTACTTTGTTATTGGGTAGTTCTTTACTTTTTGGTATCACCGTGGTCACTCTTTGTGGGTGACGCAACGTAAGCAACAGTGCCTTGTTATCGATTATTTCCACTTCGTACTTTCGTTTTTGTAAAGCCCAGTAGGCAGGAAGCGGTGTGCGTCCTACCTACGTATATCTGTCTGGGTGCCAGTTCCCAACTGGAGAAAAAACCCGAAAAAGTTGTGCTGGCTGGTGTAGTTAAAAGGGCGAAATTCAGGCGCCCCGATCGCCCCACCCACACCTTACGGGCGATCTATTTCCAATACTCTAGTCCAAGACTAGATGCACGTCAAGCGGGTTTCTTCCCGTTGCGGCTACGATTTTTTGCTTGGCTGACGACACGTACACCGTCTTTGTTACTGCCGCCCTTGGACAGTAGTTTGAGGTGGTCAATGTCTTTGCCTTCGCGCTTATCAGCCTTACCGTTACCGTTGGCGTCCTTGCCTTCTTTATCCATCTTACGGCGGGCGCGTTGGCGCTCCATGCGGGCCTCAAACGTAGAGCTACCTACAGGTGCGTTGACCTGTTTCTTGCGGTCTTTGGGGTTCTTGTATGGCATATCAGCTCCTTCCGTTGTGTGAGCAACTTAGCACCACACAGTGTTTCTTACATAGTCCTGATGGTCGGGGGTTCCACACGTCGGTCTCGTATGCACGTCGCATGCGCCCGTGGTCGCGTAACCACTTCTCCCACATCTTTGGTTCGTCATCCTTAGAGTATGCCGCTTTTGGGAACGCTTTGGCAATAACAAAAAGCAGTGCGCCCTTCACGTTCGTAACCTCTGGGAAGTGTTTAAAGATAGCTAATGCCATCAATTCTAACTGTCCCTTGTCAGCGTACTTAGCGGACTTGCCCGTTTTGTAATCAACTACCCGCGCCGTGCCATCGTCTTCTAAGATGATTAGGTCAGCGATACCGCGCCACCACACGTTAGGGTCTTTGAACCCGCACGGCTCTAGGTTCTCCGTAAGCCCCATCTCGTACTCGCACAGCTTCTTTCCGGGGCGGTTCTTTAGGCTGTCAAGCACCCCTTTCGAGAACGCAAACTGTGGTGGTAATGGTGTGTCATCCCTAATGTAGTGTTCTGCCGCCTCGTGGTATGCAGTACCGTATAACAAGTGCTCAGCACCTTGGTCTTCTTGGTAGTCCTTTACAACCTTCAGGTGATAGAACTTCTTGGGGCACTGCTCAAACGTCTTGATGGATGAGAACGACCATGCGGGGATTTTAATTGTCATCTTCGTCTTCGTCAGGTTCTTCAATACCTTCAAACATCAAACGCATCTTGACGATCTCAAGTGCGCCTACTGCGGTCGATAGTAACATTGTGCCTTCGTACTTGTAGATGACATCTATAAGTTCTTCGATCAACCCGTCTGTCACATCAGTTGGTGTCGGTAGTTCCATTAGCAGTCTCCGTAGCTTTTACCCGCGCCAGATTCGCAGTTGACAGGTAGCCCCTCTGCCCATGCAGGTACCCAACGCATGCACTTCTCCACGTAAGCCTGTGCGTCTTCGGCTTCGGCGTCACGTACACATACAGCAATCGCGTCATGTACAGTTAGCACAACCTTGTACTTCTTGGCTATCTGCAACATCTGTTCCGCAATAATACACCGAGCGATGGCCTGACAGACGTTCTCAATGACTTTACCGCCATAAATTTTTGTACGCCCCCTGCGGGTCTTGTAGTGGAACTCGACACCCTTCTCGGTCTGGTCAAAGCGCAGGTCGTCATAGCGCATGAGCAATCCGCTGGGCAACTTGATAGCTGATTCTTCTGGGACAACTTCAAGTACCCCTTCCCTACCGAGCGGTGCCGCATCACCCTGTGACAACTTAGTCAGCATTGCCTGTGCTTGCCGCCATAACCCTATGATAGCGTTATTGGTACGTCGATAAATGTCGATGATGCGTCGGGCTTCTTCTAGCTCTACCTCGACACCCATGTTCTTCAACTGCACTTGGAACTTAGCCGCCCCCATGCCGTACCCCGCGCCAAGAATAGTAGTCTTACCCACGAACCGCTGGCTCTTATCAACATCGGATTCGGCGATGCCGTAGATAGCTGATGCCATCTTCTTGTACACGTCCTCTTGCTTGGCAAATGCTTCGACCAAATCGTCCTGCCCTGCCAGCCACGCCAACACACGAGCTTCAATCTGCGATGAGTCTGCATCAATGATCGTGTAGCCCTTGGGTGCAACGATAGCCTTCTTCAACTGATTGCCGTTAGCGCCACGGCTTGGTAGGTTTTGCAGGTTGATCTTGTCGTCCCCACCGAACCGTCCAGTATGTGCGGCGTAGTAGCGGATGGGTACGGGCAAGTTACCACGCGATGCGATGTCGATGAACCGTTGTGTGCGTGTCTCTTCAAGCGTTGACTTGTTACCTAGACGTGCCGCCACCAGAGTCTGCACCCGCGTGTCCGCATCATCAGCCAGCGCCAAGAACTCTTGGTCAGTCTTGGAGAACGCGTACGCCATCTTGCCTGTGGTAGGGCTTACTTTCATAGGCGGCGTTACGCCCAAGCCGCGCAGTAGTTCAGCGAACTTGTCGCTACTCATCAGGTCAGTCTTGTCCGCGCCAGATGCGGTCAGCAAATCTTCTTTAGTAGTCTTGATCTGCTCTAGATGTTTCTCTAACAACTGCACATCCAACTCAAGTCGCGGCTCTATAAACATACGCAGGGTGGTGTCGATGATCTTCAACTCTTGCTTGGGGAACTTACGGGCGAGACGGTTAAACAACTTATACGTTAACTCTACGTCGTTGATGCAGTAGTCACCGTAACGTGCTAACTCGTCTTCGCTAAAGTCTAGTCGTCTCTTGCCAAGGGCGTTGAGGACTTCCGTACCTTTCTCCCCAAGGCCGTATCGATCAGCCAACGCTTTAAGCGAACCGCCAACCTCCACGCCGTGTACGGCACGCCCCATGCAAAGTGTATCAAGCCAAGCCCGAGGGCTAATACCGAAACGCCAACCAAGTATAGCCCCGTCAAAAAGGGTGTTGTGTGCCAAGACAAGTGACTCTGACCAGTTAAAGGATTCCTGTAACCACTCCTTAAGCTGCTCATGTGTCCCACTTGCCCACTCCGTTCCGTTGTTGTTAACTTTTACACTTACACCAATTACCTCGAATCGGTCACTTCGTACGTACTCCTCTGTGGTTAGCTTTGTCAAGCTAAAGTCACGGTCGTAGTACGTCTCAAAATCAATTGTTATCAAGTCCATTACCGGCCCCTGTGTTCGCGTTCTGACTGCGCCATTTAGTTACTACCATACCGTGCACGGTCCTGCTGTTTGCGCGCACCCAGCCCGCCGCTTTTACGATACCCTCACGTTTTGCCCGTAGCGCAATGTGCCCCCACGCACGGTCATCAGGCGGTGCTGACAACTCGGGGTTTGCGCGCCGTACGTCTTCGGTCGTGAACTCCTCGTTGGTACGTGCGTATTGTTTGAACGCTTCAAACGCTTCTTCTTTCCAAAAACTTCCAGCGTTGTCCGCCGCTATTTCCGCCATTGCATGCCCAATGGTAAGCCCTTCGTGTTGACTCATATCCATTCTCCTTTAACTTCTTTTAGTTTCTGCATGTAGTGCCGCGCCTTATCAGCATCGGGGCTATCCTTCTTGCCTTGGCGTAAGCTGTACTTGATGATGTTGCCTTTCAGGAATCCAACGAACTCCTCGTGTGTCAACACCGCCTCCATCACAGCCCAAGGCTGTATGGTCATGTCTTTGTAGTGAGTGCCACCATGCTGTATATCATTGGCGCTTACACCGTTCAGTCCATCAGTAAGAGTCTTTGTCGTCATGTTCCGTTACTCCTTTTGGTTCTAACGCCAACAACGTCTTGGCGTATATGTGTTGTAGTGTGTGGCGTAGATGTAGGGTCTCATCCATCACCGCGCTTAGCTGTCGTTTCAACCCTGCATTTTCTCGTTGTAGGTCGCCTAGGTGTAAGTCCAATTCTCTCTCCTCGTCAGTCATATCAATGCTCCATATAAATACCCCGCCACCAAACAAACAAGCACAACTACGGCGAGTAGCCAAAAAAGTTTAACGAACCATTCGCCCCAAGGCCAGTCGTAGCCGTCATATAACTCATCACGCCAGTCCACGTTAACGGCGTCTGTAATGTAGTCGGGTAACGGCTCCACACTTTTCATGTGCGCGTCCACCTGCTTGTTTGTCTTGCTAAGTTCTGCGTGTACATCAGTCATGCTATCTCCTTTATGGGCGTTGCCCGTTTATGTTTCATCTCCGCGTACACAATTTGTAGCGCGCTGTCCATGTCCTTCACCGTGATAACGTCTAACTGTGCGTCGTGCAATTCCATCGCGGCGTTTATCGCCGACATTTCTGCGGCGTTCAATATAAACTTACCCGACTTGATGCCCCGCCCACCAACAGAGCGTAACGCACGTAGCCCCGCGTCCACCTCTTGCCTGTACTCTTTACCAAACCCAAGCCGCCACAACGATTCGGTCATGTTGAGAGCGGCGATGATTACGTCCATGTCAGACTTTGTCGCCTTACCCTGCGTAAGCATTGTTAACGCAAGATGATTCTTCAGCCGCAAGTCCACTGCGAACGAGTCATGCTGAGTTATGGGCGTCATGTTTTCTATAACGTAACCAATCGGGTTGACGATAACGTTTCTTGGCCTGTACTTACTTCGTTTCCGCACGGGTAACTACCCTCCTAAACTTTGCGTACTTCGCGCCGCGCTTGACAGCAACCACTACCTCACTGGTGCGAAACTTATGTTCGTTGGCACACTCATAGGTTCGTCGCTTGCTACCGTCGATTCGAGTACGCGTTTCTTTTACGCTCGTCCATGTGCCGCAGGTAGGGCACTTCATCGTGTCACCTTCTCCACTCTGCCGTCTAAGTAGTGCCGTAACGAGCCTCTAAGACTTGGGTAGTTCTGATGGTCGTCCGCGCCCGGCCTAACGGCGGGCTTTGTAGGCTCGTCGTACACGCCCGTCATCTTTACCGTAGTACGTTTCTGCGCAATCTCGGTGTCTTTCTTCCAGTCGCCCCACTTCTGTTTGGCGAAATTAAATTCGGTCATATTGACTTCTCTTTCTGTGCCAGCATATCTTGCCAGAACGAATACGTTACAGCTAGTTGACGCCGCGCCTCCGATACGGACGGGTCAAGCATTGATTCAAGCGCGTCCAGATCATCCGCTATCAAGTCGCCAATGTATGCGGCTTCCCATTCGGTTAACGTTATGGTGTACGTTGTCATGTCTTCTCCCCCTTTGGTATTGGTGTCCACTTGGTGCGCGGCTCGTTGGCGTGTTTGATATAGAAATGAATCAGGTGGTCAAAGACTTGTACGTACGTCATGCGCACCCCTGTCTGCCCCTGTATGAAATCCCGTATATCGTCTATGCTCTCAGCTATTTCCACGGTTATGCGTTTAGTCATTTGTTACGCCCCGTGCCCCACTTAGCAGGGGGGTTTGATGGGTGCAGTAGCCACCGTTCACCGAGCCACATGACCGAGCGTACCCATTCTTGTTGGTTGTGGTCTGACTTCCATAGCTTACGGGCGCGTACCCTAAGATCTTCTTCTGTCAGGACGATTGGGGTTGATTTTTTGTTAGACATTCTGTCACTTCGTTTAAGTTTTGTTCGTTGATAACTAAGGCTATGCCGCCATTCGCCGCTATACGGTCTAAGTTCTTTTGTTGTAGTGCGGTTGGCTTATTGTTGCCAGCTTTGCACTCGATACCAAAGAACACATCGTTGTAGCAACCTACAATGTCTGGCACTCCGCTACTACCGTACCCGCCAGTGACGGGGTAGAAATAGTAAGCGTCAAGTGCCTTCAATTGCGCGACAACCTTCGCTTTTACTTTAGCTTCGGGTGTTGCCATGTTGTATGGGCATCTGGCTGATCAAGCCACAAAGAAGTTTTTGATGCGTGTCCACAAACTTGGCGCTGGTTCGACGTACGTAAACACCATCGGCTTAGGCTGTATGGGCAAGCTGATACCAGTTCCCGCAAGGGGCGTACGTGGTGGGCGCCCACGACGCTTAGGCGGCGTACCGATACCATCCGTAGGATTCGGCGCGGTCTTGCCAATAGCCCCCAGACCTCTAGCCTTATTAGTTTGATAGCGTACGGAGTAAACCCGTTGCGCCTTACACCCTAACTTGGCGCAGATACGTTTAGCCGAGTAGCCTTTGTCTAGCAAATCGCGTATCTGCTGTTGCACTGATTTATTTCTTTTACTCATCTTCTTTCTCCTGTTTAGTTAGGGAATCCCTAACTTTCGTTGCGGGTGCGAACACCCAAAAAATATCCTCAGATATACGACGACCAACTCCATCTATCGTGGGCATAGGCGGTGTGGTGCGGCATAGCATGAGAGTGGCGATACGCTCTTTAACCCAGTCGGGTAGAGCGTCAACACCATGATACATCCCATCACACGCCGAGTCAACAAACCCGTCACCGAGGCACATAACCTCTATGTGCGGGCTATGTCTCATGCTCACACGATAGATGTTGTTGTCGTCAGGTAACGTGTCTATCTCCCCAAACATATGCGCTAGGAACATATCCGTCACCTTACATAGTTGACGATTCACTTCATGTGCTACTAATTTAGATTTCATTACCATCGATGTGTACCCAGTAAAGCCAGTCGTCGTGTGTACGCACACCTACATCTTCGACATACGCGTTAGGCTCCATCATGCTAAGTAGTGCCAGCTTCTGTTGCATACTTTCGGGTAAGCCCTCTTGCGTAACGATCATGGGTGATGTAGGGGGTAGCTTTTTGTACGCCGTGTCGTCGGTCACATCCATGACTTTCGTAAGCGAGAACCCACCATCGTCCAGTACTTCTACCGCACATATATGCACAGCCTTAGCCTCGCGTTCACGCTCCTCCCGTTTAGCGTCTACCCATTTTTGAAACTCGGCGTTAACTTTGGGTGACGAGAACTTATGCCCAGACTCATACAGGCGTAGCACGTCATCCCAAAACGCATTGTCTGCACGTATCTCACTACGCGCCCCGTGCCATGCCATACGTGGTTTTGTTTTCGCCTCCATCACCTTATGCGCCGTAGAGCGCACCGTCATCTGCGCAATCTCATACGGTGCGTACGGTATAGCGTAGCGCCGAAAAGTCTTAACAGCTTTGTGTAAGTCAGTACTTGCCGACATATAAAACTGGTCGCGGTACGAGGAGTACTTCTCGTTGTTTATCTTGCGCGATAACACAGCAAACTTGTTAGGGGTACTGGCGGCGTTGCGTACGCCAACCTTACCGTACCTAATCTCCGCCATAGCGTAGCGGTCACCCGCATAGTACACAAACACACTACATACCACGTTCATCCCGCTTGCCGCGCTTAGCGCCACGTACTCTGTGTCGTTTGCCGCAAACTGTAAGTTCTTATCTAGCTTGCGTAGTTCACCTACAAACAGCCCAAGACCGTTCGTCATATGTACACCGTCAATAAACGATGCTACCCGCCCCATCTCAGCCACCTCGCTATCGCTGTACCCAGATTGGTCGCTCCACCGCTCTTGGGTTTTAACCACACTAGCGTGGCGTTGTTTGGCATATGATATTGTTCGTTCGTCGTAACCCATTTTAAATCTCCTCTGTTTTAGATAGCCCAAGAAGTTTGTTCATGGTGCTGTTGTATGCACTACGCATATCTTTAATGTCTTTGTTACCCACCATCACGCTATACAGCCCGATGCGATACGCGATTAGCGCCATCAACGCCGTACGCATTTCATGTTCATGGTCTAACAAAATCTCACGTGCGACGCTACTTCGTATGCCCCTTAGAAACGCAAGATGGTAAACCGATGCGTATTCTTTACGGGTGCTCAAGTACTTGCTAAGTGAAGTGGCGTACGTATGCCGTACATCGTAATTTGTGGCGTTCAGCATCGGGGCTAGTACCTGCGTCTGCTCGTACCACGCTTCAATGTCAGGCTTAAGTTCCTTCTTGAGTTCTTTATCGATGCGCAGGCTCGTCGCACGGATTGGCGCGCTCACCCGTACCCACTTATCCCCGTCACGCCTGAACTCTAAGAACGCGCCGTCATCCACGCCTGCCGTGTTAGCGTTGTAGTCCCACATATACTTCGTCTTTGGTAGCCCGTACGTAACAGACCCTTCGGGCGTCAGCACCCTTACCTCATGCTTACCCGATTGATGTTGCAAGTACCCCATCGTGCTAGGTAAGTGGTTGCGGTGAAACTTAGCACGTGCAAAGTTAACCCACCCCTCGGGTAGATTGCGTATGCGTATGTACTCCTTACCGAATCGTCGTGACCATAGAATCGCCGTCATATCTAGCGCGTACCCCTGCTCCTCATCACCATGTCGGTCGGGGTCAAAGTAACCGTCAATTAGTGCATACGTATCTTCATCACACTTCTTGATGCGCTCGTACTTGTAGCGGCGCGCACCGATTGGGCGTATGTCTAAGCCTTTGTTGCCCTTACCGCCCAACGGCTTGGTGTTGTTGTACCACTCAGCTACTTGGTCAAATGTATTGAATCTCATCTTCGTTCCTTTCGGGTTAGTTTGTTAGGGATTCCCTAACTTGTTACACGCGCTTGTTCCACGCGGCGATCGCCTCTTCACGTGTGTTGCCCACACGCTCGATAGGTTTATTTGCGTGAGCACGGTCGTGATAGCACCAGTGCAGTAACGTAACGGGGTATCCTTTCTTACCCTCCATCACGCGCTCACGAATCTCTAACTCATTACTGCCACAGAACGGGCATGGTTTTACTTCAGTCATTCTTCATACCTCCACACGTTACTAAGTTCCCACCCGGCATCGCCGTTGTCTGCTCTGCCATCACGCTCCAACAACTTCCACGCCTCATCCTCGGCATGGTTCTCGTCTAACGCCTCCACTACGTAAGTTACGTACGATGTGCGTAAGAGTTCTACTTCATACATCTTCATTGGCATTTCAATACTCCACGTGTACTGCCTTACCCACATCGGGTTCGGCGCGTTTGTTATCTACGATGCACCACAGCACAGGCGCACTCCATTGTCCCCACTCACCACCAAGGTAGCCATCAGTCAGCACCACCACAGCTTGCGGTTTGATGCCATGCTTCGTTAGGTACTCAGGTACACACGTCACGATAGTGCCACCACCGCCCGCAGGTTTGGTCGATTCGGTGAGCGTATCCAACTCGTGCATCGCGTACGATTCGTCTGCACACACTTGGGTGTCCCAGTACAGTAAGCGTACTTTCTCAGGGTGTACGTTGTCACATATACCTTTGACTTCGCCTAAGAACTGCGACAACTCACGCGACCCGATTGACCCAGACATATCGATAGCGATAACTAACTCACCCACGCTCTCGCTCACACCTGATGGCATGTAATAGCCTGATGACACGAACCTACGATTAGGGCGTCGCCACGTAGAGTAATCATTACCCACACAAGTCGTAGAGATGAACTCGCGTAGTACTTCACGCCAATCTACTTTCGCTTGTAGTAACGCTTCCAAGTCACGATCTCCCCCAGAGCCTAGCTTGCCTGCGGCTAACGCGCCTTGGCGTATTGCTTCGTCAATGTCACGCTCCAACTGTTTGGCTTCTTCGGGGTCAAGACCTTGCGCGCCTTCCCAATCATGGCTGTCCAAGCCGCCATCACCGATACCAGATCCCGATTCGCCGTCGCCGCCGTCGCCGTCACCAGAGTCACTATCACGCTCATCCAGTAACAACTTATAGACTTGTGCGCTATCCATGCCGCGATACTTCTCGTCCAGTAGACCTACTTTCTTACCATCACGTATAGGCATTGCCGCCCACCCGTCAGCGTTGTCGTCAGTAATCTTCAGGTTGATAACGTAGTCACACGCCGCGTTAGCTAGTCTAGGGTTCTGGTCATACAGGTGACGCCACGTAATCAAGTGACGGTACAGTTTGTGGTAGCACTCGTGCAGTACAAGAAACCGTAACTCGGCATCGTTCAGCGAATCCACGAACGCACGTCCATACCCCTCGTCACGTCCGTTGGTGTACGCGGTCGGGCACTCGTCATCGATGCTACGCTTGCCAATCATCAGCACCCCTGCAAGTGCCACGTACTTGTCGTTACCCATGATCGCCACAACTGCCTTGCTCAGACGTTGCTCGGCGGTAAGGTTCTTACCTATCATTAACATATCGTTCTCCTGTTAGTTTGTTAGGGATTCCCTAACTTATTTCTTGTCAGCACCGAACATATGATTGTTAGCCAACGCCCATGCTTGGAACTTCTTGTTGGTCATAACAACTGTCTGCTTGGCGTACTTGGGGTTGCGTACACCGTTGGCGAACATACCCTGCGCCTCGCTATCAAGGCGTCCCATGTAGTCAACCCACGCGTCAACCCAATCACGCTCGATGCTTGCCAACGCACGGTAAACAACCATACACACAGCCGCCGCAGACTCAGGAACCTTGGCGTTCATTGGATCTCGTCTGATTGATTCGGCGGTCGGTAGTTGGTCAGCCATCTTCACAAACGCCATCAAGTCCATCGCGCCACGCTCACCGATAGTGCCCATCAGGGTAGCAGTCAGGCTCACGCTGTCCATCGCATCACGTAACTTCAACCAGTCCGATGCGGCTTCGAGCGAACGCGGTGTAACAAACGAGCCACGTTGTTGCTTGGGGTGATAGATGTACGGGTTGTCATCGGGGTTCTTCACGTCCTCGAATGAGTAGAACAACTGCGGGTTATCTTTACACCAACCAAGCAGGGTGTGATCGATGCCGTTGTTGACGCCCCACTCAATCCACTCCATGTTGTTCGGCTTGCGTGACGTGACAATGGTGATGCGGTTCCGTGCATGGGGCGGTAACAAGTCACCCACGCCCTCGGCTCCAAGGTTGGTCGTCGCAAACACTAAGCTGTCAGGGTGCAACTCGTAACTGCCCATCTTGCGCTCTAGCAGTAGGCGTAGCATCGCGTTCTTTACGGCGGGGTTGGCTTTGCCGTACTCGTCAACCATCAGGATGATCGGCTTGCTCAGGTGCAGACCCAGTTCTTCGTTGGTCACGTAGCGTACATACCCTTGGTCGTCGATGGTTTGCAACTGCGGTATGGTGATGTCGCCTAAGTCCTTGGTCGTGCAGTCAAAGTAGCACATGGTGTGCGTAGGTAGTGACTTGCCAAGTGCCGTGAGCAGGGACGATTTGCCTGTGCCCATGTGACCCTGTACTAGGACGGTACGTTTTCTACCCCCCACACGAATCATTGTTTCGACTTGATCAAGACCAAGAGCGTACATAGCGATAGCAGAATTAGACATGATTTGTTTTCCTTTGATAAGGGTTAGGTTTGGTTAGGTTGTGTTAACTTGTTAGGGATTCCCTAACTCAGAAGCCCATCGAGGGCAGGTTGTCGATGACGCGCTTGACTTCCTCCACTTGTCGGCGCGTCTCAGCACGTAGGTAGGCATCCTCACGCAGGGCGTCAGGCGTTACACCACGCAGGGCGACGGATAACTTACGCTCGGCTTCAGCCATCACGGGGTCGTTCGTCAGGTTACACGCGCCCATCATCTCCACAATGTCGGTCACGTTCTCGACTAGGCTGTCACGAAATATCTTCTTCGTCTCATGGTCAGCGTAGTCCAGTCGGTCAGACATTTTGGTCAGCGCATCATGCGCACGTTTCCACACGTCACCCATAGCTTTGTTTAGCTGTTCGTTGTAGAACGTCTCATACTGTGATTTCATTACGGCTTGGGCTTCGTTGCCGATGTCCAGTCGCCAGTCACCCGCGTCAGCCATAGGCATAGCCGTGAACCGAAACTTGAACTTGGATTCGAGCGCTTCCCGTGTGGGGTACTCATCAGCATTGAACAGGCTACCCAGTTTGAGTTGTGCCTGACTTATCTCCCAGTCGTAGGCGTCGAGGAACGTAGTAACAAGTGAGGCAAACTCGGTCTGCAACGTGCCCATAGTGCTCTCGTACTTGTTCATGTACACAGGCAACGGACAGATGCGCAGTCCCAGATCGCTCCACGGCATGGTCATGCCATAGTGAATGTTCCGTGCGTTGGCGGCAAACTTGCTTACCGCGTCCAATTCGGCGCAGTCACCGAGTAGTTTCTTGGATACGTTGGCAACACCACGCGCCGCGTTTGCTTGGTCGGTGATACTGGTCGATGCCCGCTTGTCTAGCTTGCGTCCAGTCCATGATGATATGGATAGGTCGATAAACACCGCGCTTGATGCAATGCTTGGTGCGTTGATAGTAGGTGAGTTCATTTCGTTTCTTCCTTACGGGTTGGTTTGTTAGGGATTCCCTAACTCGGTGTATCGTTGGGCGAATTCCCAGTCGATGTATACATTGTACCACACTTTGGTACGTTTGTCAAGTGTTTCCAAAGATATGGTACGTTCTGATAGTTTGTTAG
>ERZ807291.4345-NODE-4345-length-18872-cov-8.085827_pt1 | contig 18872 bp, 20 predicted proteins | sample MGYA00521257_ERZ807291 | MGnify/ENA primary metagenome ERZ807291 (study PRJEB31413, sample SAMN03169783) | marine metagenome | biome: Marine; feature: Water; material: Subsurface seawater | place: North Sea | collected 2011-04-28 | depth 1 m m ... | reverse complement strand
CGAATGGGACAGCGATGAGGCTGTCGCCCTGATGCGGTATTACCTCAGCAAGCCTTAGGTAACATTGACGTTTCTGGGTTCTCCGAACAGATAGCCCTGTCCGTAATCGACGTGGAAATCGAGGATGTCCCGTAACACTTCCTCGGTCTCGATTTTTTCGACGATCAGATCGATACCCTGACGCTCCAGCGCCTTTTTGAAATCCTGCAGGTCGATGTCGATAGTGGGCTGAGGGACTTCACGCAGCATCGTCGCCGCATCGATTTTGATATATTTGAAATGCTGCTCGGCAAGGGCGCCATAATCGAGATTCAGGCTGTTCACCTGATCGAGGGAGAACCGGAAACCGAGCGCCGCGAGACGGCTGAGCTGGTGTCTTATCTCATCGTCCTGGTTTGCGATGGTGGAATGGCAGAACTCGAAAATCAGGTCCTGCGCCAGCGAGGAATTCTCGGTCATGAAGAGGATGAAATCGTTGAAGAATTTTTTATCGGCCAGCGTATGCGGCGATATATTGCAGAAAAACCCGATATTCCGGTTCTTATTATGCTTGTTGCGCAATTGCTGGACACACCGGAACAGCATCAGGTTGTCAATCGCGGTAACCAGCCCCTCGCGCTCGGCAATGGCGATATACTGGCCGGGCGTGATCACCTCGCCGGATTCACTGCGGATCCGGGTATAGGCTTCATAGAATTTACGTTTGCGCTGCGGCAGGCTGACAACCGGCTGTAATGCAAGATCGACCCTGTCCTTGGCGATCCCGTCCCGCACCAGGTGAACGATCGTTGCGTCATCCAGCTGGGGCCCGTCGGGCACTGCATCATGTTCGATAACCGGGTCGGCTTCCTCGGGTGATGTAACGATCTGCGTCATGCGAGCCACGGTCGTTACCTCGTCCGGTGGCGACGAAGGGTCGGCCTCCCGGGTCAGCGTCTCGACAAGCTCCTGAAGCATCCGAACCTCGGCCATAACCTTGCCGACGTCGTCCTCCAGTGCTTTACCGCCGGGACCTCGGCGGGTCATTGTCTCGATTGCCTTGTAGATCTGACCGACTTCCTCGCGGGCGCGGGTCAGTTCTCCCATTACCTTGCCATGGCCGGCGCGCAGGTCCTGCACTTCTTCAACCAGCCGGCCTTCATCTTCCTGGCGGGCAAAGACTTCATGCAGCAACGCGGAGCCGACAAGCACCACGGCACCCAGCATGATCGACGTGTTCGGATCGATACCGTTGAAGAAACGCGGCAGTGTCAGCGCGACGGCCGCCGAGATGATCGAATAACCGAGCGCGATAAGAATATGACGGAGAAAAGACATGCCTGCCGATAAAGGTTTCGGAACAAGGCTAATGTGACGTTAACCGGTTGATATAGGGTTAATACCCGGTTGCCAGGAGCTTAATTTTCGCGCCTGGAGTCAACGCCGACTGCATCCGAAATATGGGCAAACCCATCCCGCTTGAGCAGGGTCTCAAGTTCCCGTTTTATGCGGGGAATAAGGGCCGGGCCGTGATACACCAGCGCCGAATAGAGCTGGATCAGGGACGCCCCTGCCCGGATCATGGCATAGGCCTCGGCGCCGCTGGCAACACCCCCACAGCCGATAATCGGCACTTTTCCGCCGGTCCGGCGGTACATGTCGCCGACGATCTGAAGTGCAATCGGGAATAGCGGCGCACCACTCATTCCACCGGCTTCCTGCGTCTGACCATCGGTCATATGGTCCGGCCTCTGAACAGTCGTATTCGCAACCGTCATACCGTCGACCCCGGTTTCCAGGATCACAGCGGCGATATCCGCGCGCTCATCATCATCCAGATCCGGCGCGATCTTCACGATCAGCGGCGGCCTTTTGGCAACGTCGGGCACCGCTCGGGCCCGCGCATCCAGTACCCGGACCAGCATGTCCTTCAGGATTTCGCGCCCCTGCATCGCGCGGAGACCCGGCGTATTGGGGGATGACACATTGGCAACCAGGTAGTCGACATAAGGTGCAACGGCCTCGACACATATTTCGTAATCGGCCGCGCCGTCCTCCGTCGCCTTGTTCTTACCGATATTCGCCCCGAAAGGACCAAGCCCCTTTTCGCGTTTTGAAATACGCCCGACATAGGGGGCAAGGCCCGTCCCGTTGAAGCTCAGACGGTTGATGACGGCGCGGTCTTCAGAGAGCCTGAACACCCGAGGTTTTGGATTCCCCGGCTGGGGAAGCGGAGTAACGGTGCCCGCCTCCACAAACCCGAACCCGGCCGCCAGCATGGCATCGGGCACCTCAGCGCCTTTGTCAAAACCGGCAGAGAGACCAATCGGATTGCGAAAATCCAATCCCCAGACAGATGTCGCAAGAACCGGATCGTCCGGGGTCCGGTCTTTTGGTCCCATACCCCACTTCAGCCCGCGGATGGACAGGGTATGCGCAGCCTCGGGCGGCAGCAGACGAAGCAGGGGAAGCAGAAGCGAATGTATATCTGTCAACGGTTGGACCTCGGTAAGCTCATTGAGCTCAAACTATCCCGAATCGCGGGGATGGAAAAACCGGTGCTCCGGACCCCGTCCATTGATCGGGCCCCGAAACCGGACTATATCCGTCACATGACCGATATTGAGACAATTGACCAGACAACCCAGGAAATCATCGACGAATTTGCGTTCTTCGACGACTGGGTTCAGCGCTACGAATACATCATCGAGCTGGGCAAGGCCCTGCCCGATCTGTCCGACGACAAGAAGGACGAGGCACATAAAGTCCCGGGTTGTCAGTCACAGGTATGGTTCCATGCCCGGCAGGAAGACGGCCGGATATACTTCGATGCGGATTCGGATGCGATGATCGTCCGCGGGCTGGTTGCCCTTCTGTTACGGGTATATTCGGGTCGCACGCCGGACGAAATCATCGGCACGCCCCCCGCATTCTTCGAAGTGCTCGAGCTCGGCTCACATCTGAGCGGCAGCCGCGCCAATGGCCTGCATGCCATGGTCACGCGAATTCACGCTTATGCAAAAGCATTCCGCGACGAGGGCTCCGATATCAGTCCCGATAACGTCGTGCCGATCAAACCCGGAACCCTGAACTGATGGACCGCGCGTCGTTCACCTGGAAGGACGGCACGTGGTTTGAGGGCAATGAGCCCATGCTGGGGCCGATGAGCCATGCCTGGTGGATGGCATCCTCGGTCTTCGACGGCGCCCGGTCTATCGCCCGGCTTGTCCCCGACCTCGACCGCCATTGCGCGCGCATCATCGAATCCGGCAAGGCGTTCGGGATGACAGCCCCGCTCACCGCCGACGAAATCATCGCCCTGGCCTGGGAAGGGATCGAAAAATTCCCGGAAGACGCCGAGCTTTATATCCGCCCGATGATGTATTTCGAGGACGGCTTCGTCGCCCCGGACCTGGAATCGACACAGTTCATTCTGACGGTATTCGAGGCACCGATGCCCGCCTGGGGCGGGATCAAAACCATGATTTCCAGCTACCGGCGCCCGTCGCCCGAAGCGGCACCGACCAATGCGAAGGCATCCTGCCTGTATCCGAATGTCGCCCGCGCGATGATGGAAGCGCGCCAGAAGGGATTCGGCACGGCGGTCGTCCTGGACGCGATGGGCAATGTCGCCGAGTTTGCGACCAATAACCTGTTTATCGTTCGGGACGGCACCGTTCAGACCCCGGCGGCGAACGGCGCGTTCCTGTCGGGACTGACCCGGCGGCGCGTCATGGAACTGCTGACCGATGACGGATATGACGTCGCCGAAATAACACTGACGCTCGCCGACCTCGCGGCCGCCGACGAAGTATTCCTGACCGGAAACTATTCCAAAGTGCAGCCTGTCATTCAGGTCGCAGACACGCATTACCAGATCGGCCCCGTCGCAAAACGGGCGCGCGAGCTGTATTTCGAATTCGCCGAACGCGAAGGCGGCAGGAAAATCTGATGGAAGACCAGAACCAGGTCGGGCGAGAGCACTGGAAAGGCCGTAGCAGCAGCTGGACGGCGACCGCCGCCCAGGGACTGTCGACCGACGATACGCTGAACCAGATGCTGATAAAGCTTGCCGGCATCGTCGCCGGGGAACGGGTGCTCGACCTCGGTTCGGGAACCGGTGATCCGGCAATCAGTATCGGCCTTGCACTTGGCGGTAACGGTGCGATTACCGCCTGCGATCTTACGCCCGAAATGCTGGCCAAGGCGCGCGACCGATCCGTGAATGTCGGCCTCGACGTGATCAGTTTCACGGCCGCCGACATGACGTCACTTGCCTTCGCCGACAATAGCTTCGACTGCGTCACCTGCCGGTTCGGCCTGATGTTCCCGGAAGACAAAGTCGCCGCAGCCCGCGAAGTTCTGCGTGTTCTCAAACCCGGCGGACGCGTCGGCTACATCGTATGGGGACCTTACGATGAAAACCCGCCCTTCTTCGTCATCCGCCGCGCGATCGCCGAAGCGATGGGACAGGAAGAAGGTGCCGTGCCGCATCGTCACAGCCTGGGACAGCCCGGGCAGTTGTCTGAAATACTCAATGCCGCAGGGTTCAGCAAAGCGACAGAACACGAAATGCGCTACAAGCGCCCGGTCGACGACCTGGACGATTACATCAACCGTGCGCTGATCCGCGGCTATTCCGAGACGGTCGACAAGCTCGACGATGAAGGACGTGACGCCCTGATGGACACGCTGCGCGCCGCGTTCGAGCCCTATCGCGAAGACGGATTGGTGATGATGCCGAACTACGCACGGCTTGGACTCGGCTGGAAACCGGCCTGACGCCCGCGGGCTGTCGGGAAAACATCCTCAATCCGACATAAATTCCGGCACCGGCCGTTTGGTCCATTTGGCGAAATGCGCTTTCTCGGCGGCATAGAATACCCGGTATCCAGCCACAGGGTCGTCCCGCTTGCAGGCATCCGGCATTGCCTGCGGCGGTTCCGTCCATCCGGCATCGGGCAATGGCGGCGTCTCCGGCAGGGCGTCAATGACATCCTCCGACGCGTGCCGCTTGCCATAGCGAAAGGTGTATTCGGCGCAGAGCGCCTTGCCGAACCGTCTTAGCCACTGGAATTGCGCAAGACTGTCCCCGGCCCATAGAACCGACGGGTGTTTCACGTGGGTCGGTTTGTACTGCGCGGGCTGATCGTATCGATGCAGTGCCGTACACAGAATCTGTGCCGTCTCGAGGCACATTTTCACGACATGGCTGTCGCAATGAAACTGCACGGCGCGCTCGATATCGCGGTCTAGGTAGAAAATATTCATGGCCCGGGTACGGGTGACACCGGCTGGCAGATCATGCTGCCCTGTCGGGCGACCGGATTATTCCGCCGCAGCACTTTCCCCGGCGAGCACGCGACCGATCAGCTCGACCGTCTCATCCTTGCCGTAAAGGGCCGCGAACGAGCCGAAGCGTGGCCCCTGGCTCTGGCCGAGCAGCACTTCATAGAGCGCCTTGAACCAGTCCCGCAGGTTTTCAAACTCATGGCGCTTGCCGACCTCGTAGACCTCGGTCTGGATGGTTTCGGCATCCACATCGGCGGGCATGGCCTTCATCGATGTGACCAGTTCCTGAAGGGCGGCGCGTTCCTTGTCGTCGGGGGCACGATAGCTCTTGTTAGGTTTCACGAAATCCCGGTAATAGGCAATCGCATTGCCGACCAGCGTATCGAGGATCGGCGCGGTCTCGGGCGTCGCCGTGGAGGCATAGCGGGTGATAAAGCCCCAGAGGACTGCCGGATCCTCGGTATTGCAGACACTGGCGAGGTTCAGCAGCAGGCCGAACGTGACATGTCCCTCGGGGGCGGGCGGTGTGCCGTTATGAATATGCCAGGCCGGGTTTTCCAGCTGTTTGCTGTCTTCCTGCTCACCGAATTTTTCCAGATGGGTCAGGTAATCGTCGACGTGGCGCGGAATGGCATCAAAATAGAGCCGTTTCGCCTTGCGCGGCGAGTTGTACATGTAAAGCGACAGGCTCTCCGGCGTCGCATATTCGAGCCATTCTTCCACAGAAAGGCCGTTTCCGCGCGATTTTGATATTTTTTCGCCATTTTCGTCGAGAAAAAGCTCATATGTGAAGCCATCGGGCGGTGTTCCACCCAAAATCTTGCAGATTTGGCTCGAAAGCCGGACTGAATCGATCAGATCCTTGCCCGACATCTCGTAATCGACCGATAAAGCGGTCCAACGCATCGCCCAGTCGGCTTTCCACTGCAGTTTGCAATGACCGCCCGTGACAAGCGTTTCGACCAGCGACCCGTCTTCGTCTTCATATATGACAGTGCCGTCATCGGGCTTTGTCTCGACGATTTTCGCCAGCAGCACCCGGCCGGTTTTTTCGCAGACCGGCAGGAACGGGCTGTAGGTTTCCCGCCGCGCTTCACCCAGGGTCGGCTTGATAACGCCGGTGATCCGGTCGTGCAGCCGCAGGATATCCAGCAGCGTTTTGTCGAACATACCGGCTTTGTAACAATCGGTCGCGCTTTTGAAGTCGTAATCGAAGCCGAACCGGTCGAGAAAAGCCTGAAGACGGGCATTATTGTGATGCCCGAAGCTTTCATGCGTGCCGAACGGATCGGGCACGCTGGTCAGCGGCTTGCCCAGATGTTCGGCCATCATTTCCTGCTGGGGCACGTTTTCCGGCACCTTGCGCAGACCGTCCATATCGTCGGAGAACGCAAACAGTTTGGTGGGAATATCGGACATCGCTTCGAATGCGCGCCGCACCATGGTGGTACGCACGACCTCGCCAAAGGTGCCGATATGCGGCAGGCCGGACGGCCCATAGCCGGTCTCGAACAGCACGTAACCCTTTTCGGGCACCTTGCCGGCGGTACGTTTCAGAAGACTGCGCGCCTCGGCAAACGGCCACGCCTTGGCGTCCGCGCCGAGAGATTTCAGATCGGCCAAGTGCCTGATCCTCCGGGTGTTTCAGAGCGCCGGAAACTACGGCTGTATCGGTTTGGCGTCAATCAAATGCGGAGGACGGCTCAGACGGACGCCGTCACCGGATAATCGACGAACCCCCGGAATCGCGCTCGCGGGTGGTGCAGCGCCGTGCCGGACGGCTCGATCTGCCCGAACCGCTGGACAAAGCCGTTCAGCGCAATGCGGATTTCCATCCGCCCGAGAGACATCCCGGCACAGGCATGAATGCCTGACCCGAAGGCGAGATGTTTATTGCGATCGCGCCCGATATCAATGGCATCGGGATCGGGAAATTCCGCCGGGTCCCGGTTGGCCGCGCCGATACACAGCCAGACGTAATCCCCCTTGTTCATCGCCACACCGCCGATTTCGGCATCCGCCGTCAGCTTCCGGTTGTTCAGCTGCACCGAACTTTCGAAACGCAGCAATTCCTCAACGCCGCTGACGATCAGCTCCGGGTCGGCGCGCAGGCGGTCCAGCTGATCGGGGAACCGCAGCAGCGCATCCACACCATTCGTCACCGTGTTCGCCGTCGTCTCATGCCCGGCATTGAGCAGGAAGATGCAGTTATGCAGCAATTCCAGCTCGGTCAGCGTATCGCCTTCGGCATCGGGCCCGACCAGCTTGGACAACACTTCGCCATCCTCGCCCGAGAGCGGGTTTTTCTGCCGCTCGGCAATCAGCCAGCGCAGGTAATCCTTGAAATTATCGACGGCCAATGCCGCGTCATCCCGTTGTGCGGGCGCCAGGTCTGCTTCCAGCCCGCCCAGGATCGCGACCGCCCAGGGCGACAGCAGATGCCGGTCTTCACGCGGCACGCCCAGCATGTCGCCGATCAGCTCGATCGGCAGCTTCATCGCAAAATCATGGAGCAGGTCGAACGATCCCATCTCCGCCACCTCGTCCAGCGAGGCGTCCACGACCTCCCGGACCCGCGCTTCCAGGGCCCGCAACGCCCGCGGCGTAAAGGCGGGCGCAAGACGCTTGCGCACCCGCGTGTGGCCCGGCGGGTCGTTGAACACAAGGCTCGTCGTGTGATGCTCATAGAGCGACGTATCGCCCATGGTCTTTTTAAAATCGACCGTCTTGTCGGACGAAAACAGAACAGGATCGTGATAGGCCGCATCCAGATCGGCATGACGCGTCAGGAACCAGGCTCCGTTCGGTAACCGGTGTACCGGCGCATGGCGGCGCAGCGCATGAAACACCGGATAGGGGTTTTCGTAAAAATCGCGGTCGAGGGCGGCGATATCGAACGCGGCAGCAGCCTCCGCGCCGAGATCGGTGATCCCATCATATAGTTTACTGTCCGTCATCGGCTCACCCGGTCTTCCTTCATCATCTCGGCCGCCTTCTCCGCGATCATGATCGTCGGCGAATTGGTGTTGCCGGACGTGATCGTCGGCATGATCGATGCATCGGCGATGCGCAAGCCTTTCAGCCCGCGGAGCCGCAACCAGTCATCGACCACTGCCATATCGTCGCTGCCCATCTTGCAGGTGCCGACCGGGTGAAAGATCGTCGTCGCGATATCGCCGGCCGACCGCGCCAGATCCTCATCGCTCGATATCTGCGCGCCCGGCAGATATTCCTCGGGCGCGTATTTTGCCATCGCCGGGGCGGCGACAATCTTCCGCGTCAGTTTGAGCGCGTTGGCGGCAATCTGGCGGTCGCTCTCCGCCGACAGATAGTTCGGGCGGATCGATGGCTTGGCGCGCGGATCGGGGCTTTTTATTCGGATATGGCCGCGACTGTCCGGTCTCAGGTTGCACACCGACGCCGTGATGGCCGGGAACGGGTGCAGCGGCTCACCGAACTTGTCGAGCGACAGCGGCTGGACATGATATTGCAGGTTCGGCGTCTCGCGGCTCTCATCGGATTTTGTAAACACCCCAAGCTGGCTTGGCGCCATGGTCATCGGGCCGCGCTTGAACAGCAGGTATTCAAGACCCATGCCCGCCTTGCCGATCAGGCTGTTCGACCGTTCGTTCAGGGTCTTGGCATTCTGCACCTTGTAGACCGCGCGTATCTGCAGATGATCCTGCAGGTTCTCGCCAACGCCCGGCAAGTCGTGCGCAACATCAATGCCGTGTTCGCGCAGCAGCGGCACGGGCCCGATGCCGGACAGCTGCAGAATCTGCGGCGAGCCGACCGACCCTGATGCAAGCACGACTTCATGTTTCGCATCGGCATGGGCGTCCACCCCGTCGAGCCAGAAATCCACGCCGGTCACCCGGCCTTCCGACACGGTCAGTTTTTTCGCCTGCGCTTTTGTCAGCACGGTCAGGTTCTGGCGGTGCGTTATCGGATGCAGAAATGCATGTGCGGCACTCCATCGTACACCGCGCTTCTGGTTGACCTGGAAATACCCTGCACCTTCATTGGTGCCGCCGTTGAAATCCTCGGTCTTCGGAATGCCGATCTCGGCACAGGCTTCGCGGAAGGCATTCAATACTTCCCAGCTCAGGCGCTGATCCTCGACCCGCCATTCGCCGCCGGCACCGTGCAGATCGCTCTCGCCGCCGACGAAATCCTCGGATTTCCTGAACACGGGCAGCACGTCGTCCCAGCCCCAGCCGGTATTGCCCATCTGGCGCCACTGGTCGTAGTCCCGTGCCTGGCCGCGCATGTAGATCATACCATTGATCGCCGAACAGCCGCCAAGCGTGCGCCCGCGCGGATAGGCCAGCGCGCGGCCGTTCAGCCCGGGCTCTTCCTCGGTCTGGAAGCACCAGTCGGTGCGCGGGTTGCCCATCGTGTACAAATATCCGACCGGAATTTTTATCCAGAAATAGTCGTCCTTGCCGCCGGCTTCGAGCAGCAGGACGTTCACGTCCGGATCCGCGCTCAACCGGTTTGCCAGCACACAACCCGCCGTTCCGGCGCCGATGATGACGTAGTCGAAATTGTCGAAGTTTTTCACGCCGGTTTCCGGCATATTGTGCTCCTCCCGCTTTGTTCATCTTCATCGGAACGCCGCCGCCGTGCAAGCCGTCCTCAATGTCGCCCTTCCCGTTTTCGGGATCATCCTCTGCGGGTATCTCGCCGGGCGTGTAAAGCTGCTGGGGGCGACGAGCTCCGAAGCGCTGAACGCCTTCGTCTACTGGTTCGCCCTGCCGCCGCTGATTTTTATCGGCATGGCGGTCACGCCGGTCGACCGTATCCTGAACACCGATTTTATCCTGACGGTATCACTGGGCATTCTGGGCACCGGCGTGTTCGTGGTGCTCGGCAGCCGCTACCTGTTCGGCAATCGCGGTGCGTCGAACGGTCTGCACGCGATGACGGCGCTGTTTTCCAACACGGGCTATATGGGCATTCCGCTGTTTATCGCCGCCTTCGGCGAAGACCGGGTGCTGCCCGCCGTGACGGCGACGGTCCTCAACATGTTTTTCTACGGCGCGATGACCGCCTGGGTTGCCGCGGTAAAAGACGAGGCGGACCGCCGTAGCGCGGGCGCTATCGCCGCCGGGATCCTTGTAGCACTTGCGAAGAACCCGCTGGTGGTCGCCCCCGTGCTCGGTCTCGGGCTCAGCGCGGCGCAGCTCACCGTGCCGGTCCCGCTCGAAAACCTGTGCCGGATTCTCGGCAATGCGGCCGCCCCCGGTGCATTGTTTGCCCTTGGCCTGTTCCTTGTCGGCCAGCGGATCACCGCAGGGCTCGCCGAAGTCAGCTGGATCACATTCTTCAAGCTGATCGGCCAACCGGCACTGACCTGGTACTTCGCCTTCCACGTATTCGAGATGGATCAGTTCTGGGCCGTCAGCGCCGTCCTGCTCGCCGCGCTGCCGACGGGGGCACTGGTCTTCGTCACGGCACAACAGAACGGGGTATATGTGCAGCGGGCGTCAGCGGGGATCGTAATGTCGACCGTGTTCTCTGTCGTCACGCTGACCGCGATTCTGGCTTGGTTCGGAAAAGTCTGACGGCGGTCAGTCCGCCCCGTGCTCCTGGCGCCAGCCGAAACGGACAATCCAGTCATCGTCCTCGTTCTCAAGACAGAAGACGGTGCCGAATTCGGGCTTGAAACTGATGACCTGCACGGACTCGTCGCCGGTGACCAGCTTCGCCGCCGTGCGCCGCAGGTAATCCACGTGACCGACCATCATCAGATCACCCGAACCGGCTGCAATTTCCGCCATAAAGGGGGAGACATCATCACCGGTATCGATCGGATACCCGGCGACCGCCAACCTGTCCGACAAGCCCATGACGGCACCGATCCGTTCAGCCGTTTCCCGCACCCACTGCTTGTCGCTGTGGAGGATACGGACCGGATCGACCCCGGCGGCGGCGAAACGCGCGCCCAGCCGGTCCGCCTGTTCGCGACCGAGTTCCGTCAGGTGACGTTCCGGGTCCTGTTCGAGCGAAAACGCGGTGGCGTGGTGAATAAGATAAACCTTCATAATGTCCCCTGCTTTATATCCGGCGCATTGATGCCCTGCGCATGTTCTGGTTGTTCAGACGGCGGCCGATCCACCTTGGTTCATTAACTTCAATCAAGTCGATGACGGCGCATCTGCCCCTAGGATCATAGACCGGCGACTGCCCCCAACATACCCTGGAGACTCCGAGACAGATGAAACCGATAGAGGACAGGGTCGAGATATCGATCGATTTTCCCGACAAGTTCTATCGCGGCGCGTTTGAGGGCGAATCCCGCTATGACGCGCGGGCCGAAGGCGATGGACTGGTGATGCATTTCGAACGCGGCGGCGACGAAAAACGCTCGGTCTCGGTGCATCTGCACCACAACGTTCTGGCAGGCCTGCTCATTGCCTGGGCCGAATCCCTAACAGAGGCAAGCCCGGTCGACACACGTCATGCGACTGACATTCGGTCCGCCCTGCGCGCCGTCGAAAAGGCTTTAGGATGACAGCATTGCACAACCACATATCGATGCTGCCTTTCGCTGTTTCAGTTTTCTCGCTGGTTTCACCGATAGCGGCTGTGGCAGGCGATCTTGGGGATGTCGGGGCCGGACACGGTCTGGCCAAAGGCCTTTGCGCAACCTGCCACCGCATCGGAAGGGGAGAGACCGACGAGAAGTTTCTCGACGTCGCATCCTTCCAGACCATCGCCGACAGCCCGTCTAAAACCGCACTGAACCTCCGCGTGTTTCTCAAATCTCCCCACAGGAACATGCCTGACCTGATCCTGAACGAAATCGAAATAGACAGCGTGATTGCCTATATCCAGAGCCTGAAATCAACGACCAGGTAAAATAAGCTGGGCCCGCCCTAGCGCAGGGTCAGTTTCCGCCGTTCTGACGCGTTCCGGCCCCATTGCCAGAGGGCCCCGTCCCGCATCAGCACAATGGTCGATGATGACCCGGCTGCCACCGCCGAGACGTTCTGCAGTATTGCCACCGGATCGGGCCCGTACCCCGCACCCCAGGCCATCAATGTGCCGTCTTTCAGGATCGCAAGCGAATGAGACGACCCGGTCGCAACACCGACCGCGCCGGACACCAGGTGGCTCCACCTGACGGCCTTGTCGCCGAGGCCATGACGTCCCACCGGGCCGTAAATATTCCCACCCGTCCCCATCACATCGCCGTTTTTCATCAGCAGGAGGGCATGGCCGGTATGCGCGAACGCCTGTGCAGCATCAGACGCGGTTTGCACAAAACGGTCAGTTTCCTGCAGCCGCCCGTCACCATATTGCCCGCGATGGGCGAGGCCTTTCACGAACAGGGCACCTGATCTGGTGACATAGTAGTTCGCGCCATCGCCGACGGCGGCCGCCACAACATCGGCCGCTATCCGCGCCGGGGTTTCAGCACCCGCGATCCACCAGAGCGTAGAAGACGTGTCGATCACCAGCACGCCGGTCCGACCGGCAGCAAACGAGGCCACGCCTTTGTGCACGGTTTCAGCTGGACGCGAAGCGCGGCCGTATCGCCGCAGAACACCGTTTGTATCCAGCACGTAATAAAACCGCCGACCAACGCCGACCTGCACGGCATTCGATGCTACCGGTTTCGGGGAAGATTCATCTTCCCAGCCATAGGCGACACCTTCAACGATTGCCATGTGGCGATCATAATAGGCTGCCAGTACCGGCGAGGAGCTATCGGCCAGGGCTGCCCTGCCGGACAGAAAAATCGCCGCAACAAGCATGAGCGCGCAAACACCGCCAACGCCCCGCCTTTTAACCCGGTACATTTTGCTAAAGCGCGGCAATAAGCGCATCGAGCGTCTCGTCGGGTTTTTCAACCATCATCATGTGACCGGCGCCATCGAGAATGACCGTCTGCGCACCCGGTATGGCAGTGGCCAGGGGGGCCGTAGCCTTCGGCGGGGTCATGATGTCCCGGTTTCCACAGATGAACAGCGTCGGACATGTAATCTTCGCCGCCGCCGCCAGCGCACCCTTGTATACGTCACAGGCGGCCATATCGATGCCCAGCACGTCGTCAGGCCCACGCGCCAACAGCGAGCGACCACCGCCCTGCATCCACATCCCGGGCGCCCGGTTCAGGCCGAAATGGGCGGGCTTGCCGAAGCCCCAGGACACAATCAGGTCCCATGCCGCCGGATCATTCGATTTCGTCGCGGCCAGCAAGTCAGGATGCACCGGCATCTCGGCACCAACCCCGAGCAAGGCCAGCGCAGCAATCCGCTCCCCACCGGTTGACCCTGCCGACAGCGACGCCAGCGACCCCATCGAATGCCCGACCAGCGATGCCGACGGCGCGCCGGTCGCCTCGACCAGCCGGACGAGCCAGGCACCGATCTCATCGATACTTTCCAGGGCGGGGCCATCGGACTTGCCATGCCCCGGCAGATCGACTGCCAGCACCGACCGCCCGTGCCAGGCGAACCAGCGCGTCTGCAGCGCCCAGATCGTATGATCCATCCCCGCACCATGCACGAATATGACAACCGGCTGGCCGGGATCGAACGGCTTTCCGCCGGTAGCTGCGAAAACCTTTTTGCCGTCTACCTGCAGTTCCATTATTTACCCGCCTTTTTCTGAAGGGCGCGCATCGCCGCCTTCAGCGCCTGGTCGAGATCGGCGAGCAGATCATCGGCGTCTTCCATGCCGACCGACAGCCGCACCAGTTCCTCACCGATGCCCGCGGCCTTGAGCGAGGCTGCATCCATCTGCTGGTGGGTGGTCGATGCCGGGTGAATGACGAGGGATTTCGCATCCCCGACATTCGCCAGGTGCGAAAACAGGCCGAGCTTTTCGATAAAGATACGCCCGGCATCCCGACCGCCCTTGATGCCGAAGGAAAAGATAGCGCCCGGCCCTTTCGGCAGCATCTTGGCCGCGAGCGCCTTGTCGGGATGGTCATCGCGCTCCGGCCAGGTGACCCAGTCGACGGCGTCGTGGTTACCGAGAAATTCCACCACCTTGCGCGCATTGGAAACATGGCGCTCCATCCGCACATGCAGGGTCTCGACCCCCTGCAGGATATTGAAGGCATTGATCGGGCTGAGGGTCGCGCCGAAATCGCGCAGGCCTTCCCCCCGGGCGCGCATGATGAATGCGGCAGGGCCGAATTCCTCGGCGAAGTTCAGCCCGTGATACCCTTCATAGGGCTCGGTCAGGGTCGGGAACCTGCCCGATGCCTCCCAGTCGAAATTGCCGGAATCCACCAGCACGCCCGCGATGGACGTTCCATGCCCGCCGAGAAACTTTGTCGCCGAATGCATGACGATATCAACGCCATGCTCGAACGGGCGGCACAAATAGGGGGTCGCGAAGGTGTTATCGATCATCAGCGGAACGCCCGCATCATGCGCGATCTCCGATATCCTCGGCAGGTCCATGATCTCCAACCCCGGATTACCGAGAATTTCGCCAAAGACCAGACGCGTATCGGGGGTAATCGCCTTCGCAAACGCCTCCGGATCCCGCGGGTCGACAAACGTCGTCGTGATCCCGAAGCGCGGCAGCGTGTGGTAAAACATGTTGTGGCTGCCGCCATAGATTGATGACGACGAGACAATATGGCCGCCCTGCCCCATCAGGGTCACGATGGCGAGGTGCAAGGCCGCCTGTCCCGATGCGGTCGCCACCGCGCCGACACCCCCTTCGAGCGCGGCGATACGTTCTTCGAGCACAGCCACGGTGGGGTTCGATATCCGCGAATAGATGTGTCCCGCCCGTTCAAGGTTAAACAGCGCCGCCGCATGATCGGTGTCTTTGAACACGTAAGACGTCGTCTGGTAGATCGGCGTCGCCCGCGCGCCTGTTACCGGGTCGGGCTGTTGGCCGGCATGCAGCCCGAGGGTGTCGAACTTGAACAGCTTGGGGTCGATCATCTGTGCGCCTTCCGGGCAATCCTGAATTTCGGGCAGCATATAAAGCTATCCCGCCGATGAACGAAAGGCATACCGGCCGATAATCCGACCTAAAACAAGGGGCGACCTTTGCGCATCCACCGGAATCATGGCATGTCTAAATCAATCAAAACAACCAGAACAATCATCCAGCAGGGAGAAAATGATGCCAAGACTTGATGGAAAAGTCGCTATCGTCACGGGTGCCGCACAGGGTATCGGTGCCCATTATGCCAGGGCCCTCGCCGAAGAAGGCGCGAAGGTCGCCCTCGTCGACATCCTCGACGGCACCGCTGCTGCAGAAAGCATCACCGCGGACGTGCCGGGCGCGGACGTTGCCGCTTTCGAGACCGATATCAGCAATGAAGCCGCATGTCTCAAGCTCGTCGATGACGTGGTCGCCAGGTTCGGCGGGCTGCACATTCTGATCAACAATGCTGCCATGTTCGGCACATTGAAGCCGCAGCCTTTCGACGAGATCGATATCGACCTGTGGGACCGCGTACAGGCAGTCAACGTGCGGGGCACATTGTTGATGTGCCGCGCCGCCGCCAAAGTCTTCCGGCCGCAGAATTACGGCAAGATCGTCAATGTCGGCTCGGACACGATCCTGAAGGGTGTGCCGTTCATGCTGCATTACGTTACATCCAAGGGCGCCATGTACGCGTTTACCCGCTGTCTCGCCAACGAACTCGGCGAGCACAATATATGCGTCAACACGCTCGCCCCCGGACTGACCATGAGCGAGGCGGTCGAATCCTGGGGACCTGAAGGAGACCACGACAAGGGCCTGGTGATTGCCGCCCGCGCTCTTAAACGCCCGCAGGTACCCGAAGACCTGACCGGCGCCTGCGTGTTCCTGTCATCACCCGAAAGCGATTTCATGACGGGGCAATACGTGGCAATCAACGGCGGCGACTGTTTCAGTTAAAACCGGCTGACGGAATTATGATGACGCGGACACTGGACCGCCTCCGGCCGGAGGCGCAAGAGTACCGCATGAGAAATCCGGGAAATACCGACACCCAACAAGGAGACGAAGAATGAAACTCTATTACACCAAGGGCACCTGCTCTTTCGCCCCGCATATCGCGATGCGTGAGCTCGGCATCGAGCCGGAACTGGTTGCCGTAAACCTGATGGAAAAGAAGCTCGGCGACGGTGCTGATTACAAGGCGCACAACCCGAAAGGCTACGTGCCTTATGTGGAAATGGAAGACGGCACCGGCCTCAGCGAGTGCGGCGTCATCATCCAGTACCTCGCCGACCAGCACCCGGAAAAAGGCCTGATCGCAGCTGCCGGCACGCCGGAGCGCTACAAAACGATGGACTGGCTGAGCTTCATCGGCTCCGAGCTGCACAAGAACCTGCCGCCGATCTTCCTGCCCGGCATCCCCGACGATTACCGGGAAATTGCCCGCAACCGCCTCGGCGTGCGCCTGAGCTATATGAACGCCGAACTTGAAGGCAAGGATTACCTGCTGGGCGATACGTTCTCGGCGGCCGACTGCTACGCCGCCGCCATCCTGAACTGGACCAAGCCGGCAAAGGTCGACCTGTCAGCCTACCCGAATGTCGCCGCCTATTACGAACGCTGCTGTGCACGCGACAGCGTAAAAGCCGCCCACGCGGCAGAAGAAGCCGCCGCGGCCTGATCGCAAATGCAGCGCGCGGATCTAACGATCCGCGCGCTGGCACCGCTTTATGGATTTTAGCTTTATCAGGGCATCCTCCCGCCCCTGAATGCGATCAAGCGCCGCCTTGTCATCCTCACTTAGCTCAAGGGCAAACAACACAGGCGGAAAGAGTACCGCACCGATATACCCAGCCGTCTGATTATTCTGGCGGTGACTCATCACCTTTCCCGTCAGTTCATCTGCCTCAGCCTTCAACGCCGTACGCTGAAGATCTATATCGGCACATGCCAATTTCTGATCCGCTTCAGAAAACTCCGCAACCGTCACCGTCTTCCGCGCCGTCACTGACCCATAATCCGGGGGCAGATCTGCAGCAGGACGATTGCAGGCGGCAAGAACGAGAATCAATCCAAGGACTATCAGTCTATTTGACAAACTTTATAGCCCTGCCCTGTCCGTCGAGCGAGCCCCAGCTAAACAGTGACACACCGACCGTGCCATAGCGGACAAGAACCACCGCATCCGCGCCGAGCTTTGCGGCCTCTTCCTTCAATTGCACGTCGACCAGGGCCGGAGTCGGATCTGGGTGGAAAAGGGTCGTCTTGTTTACCGTAACCTTGATATCACCGAGGGATTCATATTTCCGGTCCGTAATATCTTCCTTGGTCACGAGTATCGCAGTCGGGTCCGATTTGACGACGGCCTCACCGGGCGCGGGAACCGCTGCAGATTGTGATTGCGCCTGTCCTGTACCGGCACTCGTCGTCGGCTTCACCTCGGAGTGCGACCAAGTAGAACATGCACCCAGAAGAAAAGTCGCTCCGAGAACGATCGCATATCGGTTCAAAAGCTTTACCATCGGCATTTTCAGTCGACCCCTTGTTTGTGTCTGATTGGTAGAAACGAGCAGAATCATACAACCCACCTATCCGGACTCAATAGCGTCTGCCAGAATATCATTCACAGCAATACCCGGGCGGAATGAAAGACGCCTGCCTGGTTCGCAAAAGACTAATTGATCAAGATGGTACGAGCGGGGAGACTCGAACTCCCAAGGTGTTGCCACCGGGGGATTTTGAATCCCCTGCGTCTACCAGTTCCGCCACGCTCGCTTATGAAAAACCTTATATTCTGCCGTTTATTCCAACCTCTGTTTGACTAAAAAGTATCACAGGGGTATCACAGCCTATACGGGTATCACAGTCGGATCACAGCCCTCACACATAATTTCTCATACACAGCTTGGATATATGATGAAAACAAGTGACCTATCTGCGTTGGAATACCAGAAGGAGTTTAATGCGGGAAGAGGGTTACGAGCCAAGAAGAATAAAGATGGCTCGTGTTCGTTCCTCCTCATGAAGAAGCCTGTTGGTACAAAGGTTCCACTCCGCCTGAAGCTTGGCACATGGCCTGAAATGTCCATAGATGAAGCAGAGATCAAAGCTCAGAAATACAGGAAGCTGATAGAGCAAGGTGCTGATCCACGTGACTATGAGAAGCAACAGGCTACAGAGAAACAGCTAACCAAGCAGGAAGAAGCACGAAAAGGCATAACCCTTCGGCAACTCCATGCGGAGTATATGCACTCACGGTTTTCCCTGGAGAAGCACACCGCCCAAACCAAGAAGAGTCAGAACAACGTGATGCTACAGGTATGGGACGTATTTCTGGATGACTCTATCCAAGATATCACCGGACCACGGCTATGGGATTATTATCAGTATTGGGTCTCGCAACGCATCAGCAAACAAACCGGAAAGCCAGCAGTTAATCAGATCAAGAAGGCATTGCGGTATCTGAAGGCGGAATTCAATTACGCAATCAGACAGAAGAAATATCTGACAGAAAATCCGTGTGACGTGTTTACGCAGCAGATTTCTCTACAGGCAGGAGAGCGGAATTACTACCTCCAGCCTCGTGAGACAGAGGAGTTCTTTGATTGGATAGCAAAACTGATAGAACCAGATTCTGACGGAATAAAATTCCTTAAACAGAATTACGGACTGACGGACTACGACCTGAGTGC
>ERZ807291.4340-NODE-4340-length-18894-cov-6.488189_pt1 | contig 18894 bp, 26 predicted proteins | sample MGYA00521257_ERZ807291 | MGnify/ENA primary metagenome ERZ807291 (study PRJEB31413, sample SAMN03169783) | marine metagenome | biome: Marine; feature: Water; material: Subsurface seawater | place: North Sea | collected 2011-04-28 | depth 1 m m ... | reverse complement strand
CAAATAACAACGAGAGTCGAGTTTACACATTCACCTCTGCAGCCAGCGCTTCCGCTGGTAGCACACTAGGTTTGAGCGTGTCCGCGGATGGCCCTATAGGTATGACCAACATGAGCATCGTTCTAGAATACGACACCACATAAAATTTATGACCCGCAAAATAATAGAACTTCACAATTTTGACAAGTATCAACCATACTTTCATGCCCCACTAGTTGATCGAATTGAAGGTGATTCTGAAGAGTTGATATTAAGTGCTGATGGCCGTGATTCTAGCGCTAGTAACAACAAAGTGAGTTCCATGACCATGAATGTTAGCGGTGGTATATGGAAAGATTTTAATGGTGTGGTGGTTAATGAGCTAGCTGTGACTGGTGTAGCAATTGCTACTAACACAACCATGTTCTCGTTCAATACCAACACATACAAAGCTGCATTTGTTGACCTTGTGTGCTTTTCTAGTGGGTTTGCCCAAGCTGATCAATTTTGTGTCACCAGTACTGGTACAGTTGAAGGATCCCCATCGTTGTTCACACATAATGCGAAATTCGGTGCATCGACTAGCGGTGGTGTCATACATGTTACCATAAGAAGCGCTGTTGGAGGTACATACAAAGCACATGTTAAATTGTTATGATTGGTACTGCTTCGTTGGTGATTAGACGTGGAACTATTAATAGATCACACGTGATCGCGGCTCCATTACCAGCGAAATGGCCTCGTATGCAACATGATGGAGATGGTGTTTTCACACCCCACTTCCCTGCTAGTATAGAAAATGATGGTTGTGCAGCGAATGACCATTTGACATTTAACAAGCTGGAAAGCTGGTATGTTTGCACTGGTGAGTTTGAGCCGTATTCATTATTTGATGCATCTTTGAGACGTAACATATCATTAAACACACAAGCCTGTCAATCGTTGACCGACAGTGGTGTTGCGTTAGGTAATTACAGATTGTCCCTTAGTGGGTCAGCCACTGTTGTGTTCGGTGGAACCACCACAACATATGGCTGGTCAGACGGCAGTTCTGTCAATTCTAAACGCTTACAAAATGGTTTCATCGATGTGTCATTCGGTGTTTCTCCTCCAACCACAATCGGTATAAGACTCGATAATGATAATGACACAGTAGAAGCAATCTCTCTCAAAGACACTCAAAACGTAGAGTTTATATCAAATTCCAAGTTTGAAAGCGCGAGTGTGTACTTCTACGATATAGAAAGTTGGTATGCAGACAGTGAAGACACAAACTTAGTACCTACCAACACTTTAGGTTGGTTAGAGGGTTTCAACGACAGTCAAATATTCACGGTTTTCGAATAAAAGTTCGGGTCCGCACCCGGGAAATATTTCCCAGGTAGATTAAGTATTAGTATGAGCATACGAAGAACAACCGGAAAACATACATACGGAGCGCAACGAATTACAGTGAAGTCATGGGGTGAGACCCCAGGAGCTCTACACATCGGTAAATACTGTTCTCTAGCAAATAATTTAGTAGTGATAATGAATGGTGATCACAGAACGGATTGGGTCACAACATATCCATTCAACGCGAAAACAGCGAACTTCCCTAATGGTACACAGGTCACCGGGCACCCTACAGGTAGAGGAGATATAGTTATTGGTAATGATGTGTGGATCGCTGGAGATGTGACTATAATTTGTGGTGTGACAATAGGTGATGGAGCGGTAGTAGCAGCCGGTAGCCATGTGGTTAGAGATGTTGAGCCATACTCCCTTGTGGGAGGTAATCCAGCTAAACATATTAAATACCGTTTCGATTCTGAAACAATTGCGAAATTGTTACAAATAAAATGGTGGGATTGGCCAGATGCAAAAGTAAACCAATTTGTCTCACAATTATGTAGTTCAAATATTGCGGATTTTATAGCAACTGCTACAAAGATTTAATAAATATCTTCAATGGAATTGAAACGCAAAATATTAGTTTGCGGATTACCTGGAAGCGGAAAAACAACTCTCGCTGAAAGACTAGTCCCTCGTTTGAACGCTGTGTGGTTTAACGCTGATGCTATACGCCAAGAAATACATAAAGATCTTGGATTCGCTGAAGAAGATCGGTTAGAACACGCTAGAAGGTTAGGAAAATTATCCGACTGGGCCAGCATGGGTGGTAATTATGTTGTGGCTGATTTTTGTTGTCCTACAGAAGAGGCGAGAAAACTATTCAACCCAGACTACATCGTGTGGGTAAATCGAATTGATGAGGGTAGATATGCAGATACAAACAAAATGTTTCAGGATCCCGATCAAGACGCTAGATGGGATGACAATAATATCATATTGAGTGACGGTACACCAGATGAATGGTGTGATACTGTTGTCAATCATATCAACGGGCTCGAGCGCTGGAACAATCAGGCTCCGACCGCGCTGTTGATTGGTCGTTATCAACCATTCCACAAAGGACACAAAACATTAGTGGCTGAAGCGATCAAGAGAACAGGGCAATGTTGCATCGCGTTGAGAGATGTTGGTGGAATTGATGATTCTAATCCTTATGATTTTGAACAAGTAAAAGCTAACATTCATGCTGCATGTGTGGAGTTTGGTAACAAGATCAAAGTAATCGAGATTCCCAACATCATGGACGTGTTTTATGGTCGTGGAGTCGGGTACAACATCGAGATGTTGGAACTAGATAAAGAGATTCAAGAGATCTCAGCTACTAGAATCCGCTCCGGTGAAATAGGACCTGATGGTAAGCCACTCGGAAAAAGACCTGAATAAAATGTTGGTTTATACTATACCTTGTGGCTTCAGATGTCATACAACAAAATGGTTAGAGAAACGAGGTGTTATAGATCAACCATCATTACCATTCGACAACGGGTTTTTTCCAGTCGAGAGTGTAGTAAAATTTATCACTGATGATAGTATCGAATTAAATCTTGAGAACACCTATCCCATGATAAAACATGGAGATGGTACACCTCATATAAAGTTTATCTCATCAACTTATTCTCAAATAAACCATGCGATACACAAACAAAAACGGTATAACAATCAATTACTTGATACCACAAGGGGTTATTACACATGGTGCTGTGATTATGACTTTGTATTAGCGCATTACAACTGGCATCCATCGTCTAAGCACGGAGACAACGTGAAGGATGTGAAGCAGAACATGTTATCTATATCAGCTATGATGAACAGAAGAAGACAGCGTCTCATGGAGCAAATCACCAGCGCAGATGAAGTGCAGTTAGTGTATTGGGATTACAATCACAAGATGATGAGTATAGATCACACACATTATGATCTTTCTGCTGAGCGTGCTGAAAATATTTTAATCGATACGTTTAAAGATATACATAAAAATGTATCGTTCCGTGTTATAGGAAAAGATTTAATATGAATATATTAGTCACCGGAGGTTTAGGTTATATAGGGAGTCACACGGTTGTTGAATTGTTACATGATGGTCATGACATAATCATCATTGATAATTTAAGTAACTCATGTGAGAAAACACTAGAGGGTATTGGCCAGGCATGTGGATTGAGCAGATATAAAGATCTGTTGAGTTTTTACCGTGTGGATTTACGAGATGAACCGCATTTGAATCGTGTGTTTCAAGAGTATGATTTCGATTGTGTTGTTCATTTTGCAGCTCGCAAAAGCGTTGGAGAGAGCATGTCAGACCCTGACAAATATTACGACAACAACGTGCGCGGTACTTACAATTTGTTGAGCGTGATGTCTTCCCATGATGTAAAAAATCTAATTTTCAGTAGTAGCTGCACGGTGTATGGCCAGGCTGATCAATTACCTATAACCGAGCAGACTCCAATCAAACCAGCTGAGAGTGTGTATGGTAGAACCAAGCAGATATGTGAGCAAATGATCACAGACATGCACCTAGGATACAACTACAATAGCATGTTGTTGAGATATTTCAATCCTATTGGAGCTCATGATTCAGCTTGTATTGGAGAACGACCAAACGGTGTACCTGATAACTTGATGCCTTATGTTACACAAGCAGCAGCTGGAGTTAGAGAAAAAATAACAGTACACGGAACTGATTATGATACACCAGATGGTACCGCCATTCGTGATTATATACACGTTGTAGATCTTGCGCGAGCTCATGCAAAAGCAGTAAATGTCTGTACAAGTGATCAAAAGTTCCGCGGAGAAGCCATCAATCTTGGTACTGGAAATGGTTATTCTGTGAAACAGGTATTAGATGCATTTGAGAATTATAACAACATTAAATTAAATATAGAATATGGTTCTAGGCGTTCAGGTGATATAACCGCTGCATGGGCGGATGCATCTCATGCAGCAAATGTACTCAACTGGCGTGCTGAACTCGAGTTAAAGCACATGGTCACTAGTGCTTGGCAATGGGAAAGAAAAAACCTCAAATAAATGATCGATTGATCTCAAATGTGCTTGATATTCACCGGTGCATGCTGTTATAATACAGGTTTTCATTTCTTTTCCTTCCATCTTAGTGTTATTACTAAGCTATCTTCAAGATATTCGAACAGATGAGGTGTGTCCGGGTTCCACCATATATAATCTCCGCGTTCACGTAAATATTTATTCTGACCACCAAAATTCATCCGTACATAACCATCAATTAATACAGCTAATGTGGTTGTATCAGGATCTAACACATCTTTAGGTGGTCTACACATGCCTTGTTTATCATTTTGAAACTTGAACTCAAAATTATCGCTATTAAAGTCTGGGTCCTTTACAAATTCTCCAACAACCCATTTTTTATATAAATCCGGATGGTTTTTGTCAAATAGATGACCTGTCTTGATCACGAGTTAAAAGATCTGGGTTTTGTTTGATGGTCTGGAGTGTTATTAAATCTTTAATTTTTGTGGTGCTCCACTCATGTGATCGCGTTGTATAAATTACACGTGGAGGTAGGTCATCTCCAGTGAATGGTTTTCCGATGTAATCTTCTCCTAATATTCGAACATCCGGTTTCCAAAATTTTATCAAGTCAATCAACTCTTCTTCTGTTTGATACATGTATACCTCATCAATATATTTGATTGCCATCAATGTCTTGTATCGCTCATAATACGGTACAACAGGCTTATATTTTGTATATCGAGTTGCGCTTGGATCGCGTTGCAAAAAAACTAAAAACCGATCACAATGTCGTTTTGCTTCTTCAAAAGTATAGATGTAACCTGGATGCAAAAGATCAAAGTTACCTGCGGTAAAGCCCACTATTTCTTTATTCATATTTTTTCTTCTAGTTCTTCTTTTTATTTTTTGGTGAAAGACACCATAAAGTCATCTGCTCTGTGGCGATTACAAGTGTTTCTCGTGTCAAAGTATTCAACTATAAAATTTTTCCGAATATATTTTCGAAAAACTGGGGGAAACATAGCTAAATTCTGAAAACGTTTTATAAATCGAGGTTGAATATCTTCAATAACATATATACCGCCTTGAGCTAAAAATTTATGCAGAAACATAAACGAAAAAGCTTGATGTGCACCTTGATGTGAACCATCATCAATAATTATATCAAGCGGAGCATTAATCTTATCAATTACTGATTGTAAGTCCTTCTCGCTAGTTTGATCCGCAACAAAAAATTGAACTCTATCTTCAGTAAGCTCCGGGTGATCGTAAATGTCAATCCCGTATATCTTACTATTCGGAAAATATTCCTCCCAACACTTTAAGCTATTTCCAGATTTATAACCATGATCAGTAAGAAAGCTGTTTACACCTCCCATTTGGTTGTTCTCTAAAGAGCCAATGCCTATTTCTAATAGGTTTTTTACGTTCAATCGATTTTTGTGGAAAAGCTTTATATAACCGGGTATGTAATTGTGGCATCCGGTTGTTATCGTCTTGTCTAAACCATATTTTTCCGCTAGGATGTTTAAATCGTCATTCATATCAATATTTATTAACATTCTATGTTAAAACACTGAGAATCTTTTCCTCTAAATTTTTTTTATTTTGAGAATCCAAGTTGTTGATTACATTAATGTTCTCAGTTGAGAATAATTTGTTGTGAACATCATGATAATTATTTAAAACGTCTTCAACTTGGTTTGCTATATCATCATAACTACACCAAACTATCATATTTTGATATGGCACTAAGTGATGTAATGGTGGTTTTTCGGATACGACTATTGTACCGTTCGCTACTGCTGGTAAGCAACGTAGTTCTTCAAATGTATTATGTTCTCCGGTTTGATGTATATTTATTAGTATTTTTGTGTTACGATATATCTTCTCGAGACCTGTCTTATCGAAGCAGTTTATGTTAGTGTGATCAAAATCCAACACTTTTAATTGTTCGATTAGTTTTTTTCTTCTGTATTGATTCGTATCAAAAAATGATGTTATTGTGCTATTTTCTCTACCATCCTTTATACTATATACACTATCATAAATACACGGAGCTATATAGATGTGTTTTTTAGAAAAATTATCAAATAAACCGGAAGATTTAACATTAAAAATATTCGGTTGACTGTAGTCTATTACTATGTCACATGAATTTAGCTTTTCAAATTCATGCAATCTTACATAATATTTTGTTGAATTATCACATTTTATATTACCTATAGGTGTTGATTCAGGTACATCCCGACCTCTGGGTTTTACCAGCGTGTGTTCATTATTTACCTCGATCCTTATGGTTCGGTTTTTGTTTTTAAAAGGATATCTATCGACGTTAATTAGTATATTTACCGCCAGGTCATTTTCAATTAATACGGTTTTTAATAAAGACAATATATATTGAAAATAATCCTTTGTACAGGTTGGCTGGTTTTTAAAAAATAATTTATTATTGTTATAAACTATTTTGGATCTACCGGCTGATAACCACCTCTTATTGTTCACAACAACTCTTTCAATCCAGTCTCAAAATCTACACTAGGGAGCCAATTTAATTCGTTTTGAATTTTTGTGTTATCAATTGCATATCGCCAGTCATGACCTAAACGATCTTTTACGAATTCTATTTGTGATTCATCTTTACCCATCAACTTGAGAATGGTTTTAACAATATCAATGTTGCGTACTTCATTTTTACCGCCTATGTTGTATACATCTCCGGGGTTTCCACCATGTAAAACTGCATCTATACCTGAACAATGATCAGAGACATGAATCCAATCACGGATGTTTCGTCCATCACCGTAAACCGGTAATTTCTTACCAGCTTTAGCGTTTTTAATCATCAATGGTATCAGTTTTTCTTCATGTTGGTTTGGCCCGTAGTTGTTTGAACACCGAGTGATCATGATAGGGTAATTAAATGTTTCAAAAAAGCTACGACAAAGTAAATCAGCACTGGCTTTACTTGCAGAGTAAGGACTGTTAGCTTGTATTGGTGTTTCCTCAGTGAACGGATCATCATCTTCACTCAAAGTACCATACACTTCATCTGTAGACACTTGTAAAAACCTCTCAATGCTAGGGCAATCATGTAATGATGTTAACAGTGAGTGTGTACCGTTTATGTTGGTGTGTATGAATGGAACAGAATTGTTAATACTGTTATCAACATGACTCTCCGCGGCAAAGTTTACAATATAATTTATCTCCTGGTGATTTATTAAATTACACACACGATTTGTGTCGTTGATATCACCGATAGATAATGTATATCTCCCGGATTTTTGAATTTGTTCGTCGACGTTGTCATATCTTGCAGCATATGTTTTGAGATCCAGATTGTGGATAGTGTAGTCATATTTGTGAAATATGTGTTTGATAAAATTACTACCAATAAAACCAAGACCTCCTGTAACTAATATATTTTTCATGTTGTTATGTGTATATTTATACACACTCTGGTACTGACATCAAGCACCATCTAGTCTTTTTTCGATTTCATCAAAAAGAGTACAGACATGATTTACCCATTGTTGTGAACTCGGTGGGTTCGACCTAGGTTTGCATCTAGCTATGATAGGTAATGTTTTTTGTTGTTTAATATTATCAACACTCAATAACCAACTAGCATAATTTTTCTGCCGGAAATTGTCCGGTTTGATTTCATGTTGATCTGCAAATTTTGCTAATGCTTGATCATCGAGTAAATTGTAGTTTAAAATTACCTCTCGGTGGTTGACAATCATTTCAACAAATGAACGTGATAGTAGAATTGTATAACCAGAACACATTAAATATCCCTTTCTCATGTTAACTAAACCTCCATATGCAAACTCTGTCGGTAAACTGTTTGTAAACTCTACCAAAGCGCTTTGATTAATGTAAGAGCTATTAGAAGTTCTGAGTAAAAATTTAAAATCGAAATGTTTCAAGCTGAACTCAAAAGCCTCTAGCATTTTTATTGTAGAAACAAATTGAGAGCTTATTTTGTTGTAATAATCCTCACAGTTCAAAACAATCCGATCACCTTCTAGTTTGTGATCTTCTAGATTTTGTTCTCCTTGATAAAAATATGCTCGAGCGTCATCATGTTTTCTGCTCATCCATGTTTTACGTGAATGGTTTGCAATAGCTTCATAATGATCATATTGAGCATGCATAACCAGTGTCAACAACTGGAAATGATCTTTTATGTGAGACATCTATCTATTATCGATAACACCGTCAAGTTTATCATAAAACAAATTGATGAGCTCATCAACGCGATTATAATCCACTAGCTCTTCAGTGTGTAAAACCAATGTCCGGATGATACACTCCGCTATATGCCATGATAACAGCTCTTCTGTTTCGTGAATCTTTTTATATTTGACACACCCGCTGTTGATCACAACACGAAAATGATCTTCTTCTGTTTGTTCTGATATACACATGACATGACCGTGTGATTCGGTAATGTCTCGTATCACATAATCCACCTCGCGGCCATTTTCATGTTTACCAGGTTTAAAGGTGTTCAACGTCAAGGTTTCATGCTGTTCTTTTTTTGCTGACAAATCCGGTGATGAATCAACAGTTGGTTGATCATCCGGGTTAATTAACTCAAGTTGAATATTATGAGCCTTTTTTGTCTGGTCAATGCGAATAGTTGTAGGTGTACCACCAACTTCATGTACTGTTGGTAAGTGTACACGACCTAATATGTTGATCAGTTGCTGTACGGTTATGGTGTGTTTCATTTCTTCAGAAACTCTTCCGGAATGTCAAAATTTTCTTCTATAACATTTGTTGCTGTTTGTGGTGATACATTTGACTGATTTGTACCCTCTGTTGATTGTTTTGTCTTACGATTGAACAATCTTCCTAAATTTTGATTAGCTAGACTGATGTGAGCTGCTATCACCAACAGAATGGCAAGTGGGTCGAATACAAATATCAACACAACTATCATCCATCTAACCGCATCTTCAATATCAACTTGAGCTCCTGTCATGTCTCCAATCATCTCAACGACATATTTTATTGGTCCAATTTCAGCTTCTAGTTGTTTGTTGCCATCATTAAGATCAAATCGTTCAATCTCTAGATCTTCAATTTTATCATGAGAGTCGTTGATATTTTTATTCAGAGTCGCGATTCGATGTTTCAAGTCATCTGGTTGATCAAAACTAGCGGATTGATATTGTTCTATACGAGTTCGAATGGTGTTTATGTTTTCAGCAGCTAGTTTTCTGTATTCATCAACACGTGATTCAGTCCGGATTTTCTTTTGTGTTAGTTGATCGCGGTCTGTTGCTTGTTCATCAACAACTCGTTGGACAATCTTCTTTTTATCTGCGAACAACCCGTGATCTTTAGTTCTCGCGAGGGTTAATCGATCATCAAGCTGTTTCAATTGATCCAATGTGCTAGATAACTGCTCCATATCAAGCTTTATATCACGTTCTAGATCTTTGTTTATTTGTTCTATTTTTTGCTGTTCTAATCTGATAAAATCACCACTTCTGTCACTGAGTTTTTGATTGGATTGTTCGGCTTGCTCTATCAAAGACTTTTGGCGTTGTATATAATCACGCTCTCTAGCGATTTTTGACTCGACCTGTGTGACTAAAGCTTGAGCTTTTTCAGACTGTTGTTGGTGTTGTATATGACTCTTGCTCAAAAATCCAAATATACCCATGCTAGTTATGGCCATCAATATGATGACACCTCCTATCAAATATGTTTTGATCAACAGCGGAGCTCTTTTCCAGTTTCGATGAAGCCAGATAGCCGCCACTATTTTCCCTATTTCTAGAGCGGTGCCCATCGTAATCACTGCAGCCATGCTGCCGGGGAAGATTGTAGCTAGACCGATTATACTAAAATACGCAGCTACTGTGCTTATGCTCAGCGCTGAAAGAAGTGTTAATATTGCGTAAAACATATTATGAGTATTTATTCATAACCCTGTTTATTTTTTTTCTAGTGAATAAATAATGACATGGTAAGAACAGAAGTATTACAACACTATATAAACCTAACTGGCACTAAAAATTATCTAGAAATAGGGTTAGGTGCTGGTAGAAATTTTAATCAAATAAAATGTGAGAATAAAACAGGTGTTGATCCGTGTGATAACGGTTCATGGTTAATACCAAATATAAAAATAAGAAAGCGCGCACATTCGGCGATGCCAAAATATAAAATGACTTCTGATGAATTTTTCCAGGAAAGCGACATCGGAAAGTTTGGTGTTATCATGATAGACGGGATGCATTTACACGAGTATGTGTATCGAGACATATTAAATTCACTCGATATTCTTGAAGAAGGTGGTTATATCGTATGTCATGATATGAACCCACCAAATCGTAAAATGCAGCTTCGTGAACAGACGCCAGGTGAACCATGGAACGGTGATTGTTGGAAAGCATGGGTTAAGTTACGAAGTGAGAAATCTGATTTGAATATGTTTGTTATTGACACGGATAACGGATTAGGTGTTATTTCTAAAGGCTCACAAGATACTCTAAATGTAGCAGCTGATCTGTTAACATATGACAATCTTCATGAGAATCGGCGGGAATGGCTAAATTTAATTTCTGTTGAAGAATTTAAAAATGCAAGGTGATTGACGATCATTGGGAAACCATGAACTGGATGGGTCATGTTGTTGAACATGACCACATAGATGTAAAAACCACCGGTGGATTTTTCTCAGACTGTACTTCGAGGTTATATACTATATGCCATTATATAAACCGGTTTAACACACTTCCAACAAGTATAAACTCTTTTGAGTTATTCGAGCGATACAAACCGGATACTGGTAAAGATGTAACGTTTGATTATTTTAAACCTTATGATAAAATCACTGTAAATACAATACCACATGATGTTTATCTTACATACACATCACAATACGTTAATTATAGAACAATTGATTATACAAAAACATCTCCGTTGATTGAAAAATATTTTACTCTAGCGGATGATATATTTAAAAAATACAGAGAGTTAAAAGAGAGTTACTCGATAGATTACGATAATACTTGTGTATTACTGTATAGAGGTAATGATAAATCTAAAGAGTCGAAACTTTGTGGTTATTCTGAGATGATAAAGATCGCGGAAAATATACGAAAGAATCACCCTGAGGTTAAGTTTTTATTACAAAGTGATGAAACCGAGTTTTTAGATACAGCACAGCAGCACTTCAAAGATGATTGTTTCTATTTCACGGGTAAGATAAGACATATGAATAGACGAATGGATACCGTAGACAATGTATACGACAACAGTGATGTGTTCTCACAATACTATTTGGCAATAACATATTTAATGTCAAAATGTAAGTATGTTGTATGTCAAAGCGGTAATACATCTTTATGGGTTATGCTTTATAGAGGTAATTGTAATGATGTACATCAATATACGCGACAAGGGAAGTGGCTTCATCATCGATGATATCGTCGTATATAACAGGTGGTCTAGGCAATCAATTGTTCATGATTTCGACTGGGTTGTCGCTCGCGAGGGATACTAACCAAAAATACGCTCTATGCTCAAATTTACTATCTTTATGGAAGTGTGGAACTGGGGAACATCCGACAAAGAACTTAAGAACGTTGTATAAAAAAATTGATGTAGTTGAGACGTGTAAATTACAGGTGTTAAAACAACAGTGTCCGGCGCATGTATATAAAAAACTACCACATAAAAAAAATGTGTTTCTTAAAGGATGGTTTCAATCTGAAAAGTATTTTAAACACAACAAACAATTATTATTAGATACATACGACTTTTCACATGTAAAACCTCTCGATTTAGACCTAGAAAATTTTTGTTCAATACATGTACGGCGCGGTGATTTTAAATTGTATGATCAATTTTATTATTTACCAGAAGTGTATTATGAAAATGCTATCAAAAAAACAAACCAATCTAAATTTTTAGTTTTCTCAAACGATATATCATGGTGTAAAACTTTTTTCGGGTCGTCTGATCAATTCGTTTATATGGACACTGACCCGGTTAGTTCCATACATTACATGTCACAGTGTGGTTCAAATATCATAGCGAACAGCACCTTTAGCTGGTGGGGAGCATGGTTGAATAAATCGAGTGACAACCAGGTTGTGTGTCCGCGAGTCTGGTTCAATCCAAATCACCCAAGCAGTAAAGCTCGCCATGATTTGTACTCAAATACCTGGTTACGTGTTTAGTTTTTTAATCTTGTATCTAAAACCTCTGGGTGATCGAAATCTAGCATATGTTTCAATGTGACTTTAGTTTCGCGATACCATCTGTTTGTTTTCAACTTATTGATACAATTTTCTTTTGATATCATGCGATAGTGATAGCACAACAAATAGCCATTTTTAATATGCTCCTCACGTAGATTGTCATAGAACGGATTTAATTCCACAACACTATTATATACCCCTTCACGGATCAAACTAGAGTCTCCCATGTGCCCGTGTGGGGTATGATCACCACCGGCGATTGAAGATACATATTTAAAAAACTCAGGTTTGAAGATTGTTTTAACCTCTATTTGTTCATATCTACATCGGAATTTAGGTTTCGCGTGAACATGTTTATTGTCATGATTCCACCGATATGTGATACTATCTAAAATACTGTCCGGATTCTTTTCCAATCCATTACATGCCATCATCACCCATGGTACTTTCACTACGTGAGCATCCTTGAATGTGGTGCTCAGCTCATCGCGGATGGTGTTGTTCAAATTGTTTTTTGTTGTTATAAACTCATCAACATCCACATATATGACCCACTCGAATCTCTCACGTAAATCGTTGGTTCGATTGATCAAACAATCTTTTTTTGTGATGTTTTTCTCGTAAAAAATTTCCACCCGCGGGTTGGAAAATAAACCAGTGTATATACTTTTGTCTACAGAGTCATCATCAAATATGAGAATTTTATCCACACCTTGCTTCAAGTAATACTCACAAAACTCCTGAACAAAATATTCATCTTTACATCTTGTAATTAACCCTAAATATGACTTACCCATCGTATTATATATAATAGATAATTCTAAAATTTGCTATAAGTATAATATATGAAACGTAACGCTTATGTCCTAGCGGTTGATAGAAACTCCCGAGAGGTTTATCAAACAAAATCAGTATTAAGTCATGTAGGTTTTAACGTCATACTCGTAGATATTATACCACATAAAGATGTGGCTATATCTAACAAGCTAGGCATGCTATCAATATATAAAACGATTTTAGAAACAGACGAAGACTGGTGCTATATTTTCGAGGATGACATCAACATTGTTGATGATATATCAATAGATGAAATAATTCAATATGAGAGCATATCCGAACACATGTTTTATTTAGGTTGCTGTACACATCCCAGTACACAGTATGTTGAAACAGCTAACAAGATAGGTAATCATGACGTCTACTCCGTATCGAATGTTAGATGTCTGACAGGTCTAGGTGTTAGAAGAACAAGCGTGCCTTTGTTATTAAATACAATCGAATCTAATAATCAAGTTAAATTTTTAGATGAGCTTATAGGTCGAGTGTTTACATGTAACCATCCTAGTAATGTTGTGAGGAGATACACAAAAGCACCTGACGAACCAGGACATATAGGCGCGTTTTATCAAGACAGAAAAACATTTCCATCTAGATGGCATCCTACAAATTGGAAGAGAGATGATAATTGATAAGCATAAATGTGTGTTTGTACATATACCAAAATGTGCAGGTACAAGTATAGAGCAAACATTAGAACCAACTGTTGATGTGACAAGTGATAAAAACCTAGTGTCATTTGTAGGATGGGATGCTGCGGCACAGAGTTGGCTACAACACGCGACCATGGCACAAATGAATGAACAGTGCCCGCATGTTGAAAATTATTTTAAGTTTACTTTTGTACGCAATCCATGGGATCGTGTTGTTTCTCTGTTTGAATGGCAGAAAGATTCTATACCCAGATGGAAGCGTCGTATAAGACGCAACAAAAGAGTCATGGTACAACGTGGTATATACAAATACATGTGTAATTTACCGCCAGCGAAACAGACACTAAAAGAATACTTACTCGAACCAATTTGCGCAGATCCAGCGCATATTATTGATCAGTATGAATTCACACATGACAAGCATGGGAACCAGATTGTTGATTTTGTCGGTAAATTTGAAAATTTACAAGAAGATTTCGATAAAATTTGCGATAGACTTGGAATAAAAACTCAACAACTCAAACATCAAAACAAACTGAACAAAAGAAAAAAATATAAAGAATATTATGATGACGAGACTAAAGAGATAGTAGCTCAGAAGTTTGCAAAAGAAATCAACAGCTTTGGATATGAATTTGAGTAGTGTATGTTTGGTTGCAGTTGATGGTAGTAAATCTAGACAACGGCTGGATCTTCTGATCAAAATAGCAGAATACGCGAGGAAGAGTATACAGTTCAATAGTATAAAAATATTCACAGGGTGTGAAGATATTCCAACCATGAGTGATATAGAGTTTAAACATGTAAATATACCTAGCATACCTGTTTATAATCGATTCATCTTACAACAATTACACATGCATATACCATGTGAACACTGTATAATATTTCAACATGATGGGTTTATAATAAATCCAGGTGAATGGACTGATGAATTTTTACAATATGATTATATTGGTGCTTTGTTCAAACACAAGAAACATTCGGAAGAAATTGTGGGTAACGGAGGGTTTAGTTTTAGAACTCGTGCACTGATGGAGTTTGTTGCTACAATAAAAAATAAAAATTTTAGGAAACATGAAGATGTGACTATTTGTGTCGATCACCGAAAAACAGTAGAGCAAGCCGGGTTTGTTTTTGCTAAACCGGGTATAGCCGGGAGATTTTCACTAGAAGAGCCAACTAAATACAATACCGATATTGATAAATCATTTGGCTTTCATGGTAGTTCAAAAAGACCACATATGTATAAAAGAACACAAGACATAATTAACGACATTCTGTCATGAATAAGGTTGAGTTATTTCAAATATATTATGATGTTCAACAGAAGGGGCGCCTACTGGATGGTTTTACTCCACATTTTAATGAACGCGCAACTACAGAATTAGAGAGTCGTATAATATGTGAAATAATACCAGGAGCAGCTACGAATAGCGAATGGGTTGGAGTGTTTCCATGGAAAATAAGATCTAAACTCAAGAGAATATCACGACCAAGAATCGTCAATCATATTGATGAAAACTACGACATAATCACACCTCAACCCAATCAATACCCGAAGCGCGTGAAAGGTCCTCACTTCCCTAGGAGACAACCCAGCATGGAGGGTGTTTGGCCGTGTATTGATATGATCGTCGATAAACTAAAACTCAGCACAGAGCCAGTGCTTGTAGCTAAGCTACCACGTATATATTATAACGCTTTTGTCGCGAAAAGTGACGTCTACATCAATTTTGTTGATAGCATTCTCAAACCTGCGATTGATCTATCACACGAAGATGAAGAGCTTAACAATTTAATGATGGCACCATCAGAGTATCCTTTTGACCCACCGGTAAGGTTCACCGAACATACCGGGCATAAAAAATACCCATGGGCACCTTTTGTGTTGGAGCGTTTAATAAATGTATTTATCGAATTAAATAACATTAAAACCAAACGAACACTTTAATGAATAAGAATTACATCAAATTGGAGAAAAAATATAAAAAAGAAAAATACAACTACATTTTCCGCTTACTGGTTTGTAAAAAATAACCCAAAAGCGACAGCCAAGCTAGGTCATATAAAACATGCTCAAAGGAAAAAATTAGACTATTTTATATGCTCACAAGATCGGATTGAAAGTCTCGGTAACAAAATAAACCTAGAGTTTAACGATCTACCAAGCGCGCCATATCTTAAAAACTTAACTGAGTTTTGTAAATCGAGAGGTTCTGTTTTTATGAAATGGGGAAAGAAGTGCTCATCTAATTCTTTTTTGGAGTTAGCAACAATATGGACTAGTAAAATTCTTCTCTTTGAAAAAGTTCTAGACCATACGGATTCCGATTATTTAATGTGGGTTGATTGTGTAAAGACTCACAATCTTGACTTAATATTTTCTATCGATAGTGACAAATGCTGTATCAATAGATACGCTCCATCAATTTTTCCTAACAACCCTTATAACGGCTTGTTAAAAAATACACTACCAACAACAAAACTATCAGCTTCAGTTATAAAACTACCAAGACATATTATCGCAGAGTTTATCGAGAAATATATAGAATGTTTGCAATTTGTTGATAGTAATTTCATTATATATGATGAAGAAATAGTCTTAACAATCATGCATCAAAAATATCCACAAATTTTTAAAACATATAAGAATCAATGACAGATCATAAATTTATTTTTATTCATATACCAAAGACAGGAGGCACGAGTGTTGAGTCTGCCTTAAAATTAAGCCTGGATCACCATGATCATCAGTTTTATAGAAAATCATTTAAAAATTACACCGATTTTTTTGTTTTTACAGTTGTACGAAATCCATTCGATAGAGCTGTATCTGATTATAAATGGGTCACTAACACAAAATATACCTACCCTGCTAAGCAGCTCAAAAAGATGTTTGTAAGCAAGTCATTCGAATATTTTTTAGACAACTATTATAATTTAAAATTTAAAGATGTCAAAAGATTTAAAAATTTAAATTGGTTTAAAAACCATCACTCGACTCACTGCCGGGAGCAAGTAGATTTATTGAACCCGGTTGATGAGGTGGATTATATCATGCGTTTTGAAAATTTACAACAAGACTTTGACATTGTATGCGAAAAGATTGGGATTCCACAACAACAACTACCGCACAAAAACAAAACAAATCGCGAACACTACACAGAATATTATAACGATGAAACCAAAAAAATCGTTGCTGAAAAATTTTCAAAAGATATTGAGTATTTTGGCTACAAATTTGAATGAAGCTAGCGCATATAGTTAATGTTTTACAACTAGAAGACCACCACCGATCATCAAATTTACATGTCGCACAATCAACGACACTAGAGAGCATGATTGCTGCTAAAACAACGGATGATTCCTTAGACGTTGAGTTACATACTGTTTCGTTTCCTGATGATCAAGTCACAGTACCGTCAGGATTTATATGCTCATCGAATTTGAAAACAAAATGTTATGATGTTCATGACATGTTACCAACAAATCGTAAATTACCTTTAATAAGAGAAATATTACAATCCGCACCAATAGGCGGTGATGTTGATTATATCATATATACTAATATTGATATAGGTTTGTTCTCTACATTTTATAAATTTGTTTTACAGCAAATAGACAATGGTTTTGATGGGTTTTGTGTAAATAGAAGAGATTTCGAGAAGGAATATGATGGAATTACCGTTGACGAGACAAATTACAATCAGTTGCTAGAAAGCAAACCTGGTATGAAACATGGTGGTTATGATTGTTTTGTGTTTCATAGGTCTTTACTAAACAAAGTGTCACGGCTAGGTGATATTTATATTGGAGCACCACCAGTGGGTATTGTTTTGAAGACATGGATTGATCATTACTCTTCACGTGTATTTGTGTATAAAAATGTACGACAAACATTTCATCTAGGTAGAGACCAAGCATGGAAATCTCAGCCAAACAACATCTTTTGGCAAAGAAACAACATGCATGGTAAAAACGTAATAAAACAAATAAAAAATGATAAATCATAACAAACAGTTCATATTTATTCACATACCTAAATGTGGAGGAACTAGTGTTGAAACTGCGTTGCTAAACACATATAACAACGGTGAGCAACTCTTGAAACGTAAAGCTAATTACAAAGGTAGATTTGAATTTAACTTTCTAACCCGGAATGAACAAATCGATATGTTTGGAGCAACTCTGAACAAATCACCACAGCATTGGAAATTACGAATGTATAAACCGGTTATTCAACAGAGCTATTACACTTTTACTTTTGTACGTAATCCGTGGGATCTTGTGGTATCTGAATATAGATATTTCAAAAAAATGAAACCTAAACTAGCAAAAAACATGAGTTTTGAACAGTTCGTGATTCGGAATCCTAGGACCATGAAGTTTCATCTTGATGAGCAACACACATTCATAAATGAACATATAGATTACATCGGTCGTATGGAAACATTGAACGAGGATTTTAAAAATATTTGCGATGAGCTATACCTAGAAAACTTACAGTTACCGCAAGTCAACGTGACAAACAAACACAAGATACACTACACAGAATATTACAGTAATAAATCGCGTGAGATTATCCAAGAGAGATATAAAAAGGACATCGACATTTTCGAATACTCGTTTGGAGAATAAATAACTATACATGGAAAAAATCACAAAATATTTTGTGGTCACGCTTATCGGTGGTCCGCGTGAAGCTAGATGGCAGAACATCGATTTTGTTGATATCTTCGCGGCAATTGATACTAGAGACAATCCACTACAAGTGGTAAAAGAATATGGTTTATCTTTCA
>ERZ807291.4339-NODE-4339-length-18896-cov-6.889390_pt1 | contig 18896 bp, 17 predicted proteins | sample MGYA00521257_ERZ807291 | MGnify/ENA primary metagenome ERZ807291 (study PRJEB31413, sample SAMN03169783) | marine metagenome | biome: Marine; feature: Water; material: Subsurface seawater | place: North Sea | collected 2011-04-28 | depth 1 m m ... | reverse complement strand
AAGTAATCAGCAATCGCCAAACCAGCCGCCACACTGGTAAACGGGTCGTGCTCGACGACCTTGCCGGGAAACTGATTGTCGAGAATATCTTTAACCGCGGGAATTAATGAGGAGCCGCCGGTACGCAGTACTAGATCGATATCAGCGGCCTGTAGACCCGCTTTGTTGAGGATTAAGCTAATCGCCTGCTCAAGTTCAAACAGCAGGTCGCTGATCATCAGCTCAAATTCCCACCGCTCTAAGGTGACTTCGATATCGATCTCGGGAATATCCAGCACTGCAGAGTCGGCCATTGAGAGCTCTGCCTTGAAGGCCTTGATCGCCTCAAATACCTGATAGCTGTAGTTCTGTTTAATCAGGTCATAGAGACGCTTAAATTTAATCGCGCCTTCATCCGCCTGCACCATGCGCTGCATGACTGACGCCGTATATTTATTTTGGTTGAGCATATAACTGACCGGCCAGTTGATCAGCAGATCTTCAAAATCGGCAAAGGGAAACAGCGTATCCACCTCTGAACCGTCCACCATGCGACTCCAGCGCTCACCTTTGCCGAGCAGTGGAAATACCAGTTCGCGAAAGATCATCTGGTCGATCTTATCGCCGCCAAGGGCAATACCATGAGTGGCTTCGACGGTAAATGCAGTTCCCGTGCGCCGCAGAATACAGAAGTCGAGGGTACCGCCACCAAAATCGACCGTCAGCATCAACTGGTCGCGACTGTGGGGGTAGTTGTAGAGATAGCTGATGGCCGCCGCGGTCGGTTCCGGGCAAAAACTCTGCTGAGTGATGCCGGCATGGCGATAGGATTCACTGAGACGCTGCAGCGCAACATTATTACGGCCCTGCTCCAGCCCTTCGAAATTTACTGGGTGGCCGATACAGGCGTGGCTACTGTCATCGACGCTGCGATTTAGCGCTTTGCGAATACCCACTAATATAGGCGTGACCAGCGCGACCAAGCGGAACGGGCGACTAAAAATCACCGTTTTGTCGCTCGCGGTATTGCCGAGTAAGCGCTTGGTGCCGCGGAACAGACGTCCCGGCAAACTCGCGTCATTAAAGGCCTGACCATAAACCTTACTGGTCTCAGATTCACTCGCTGGCCCGTCGGGTCCGCCAGCACTGGTTCGCGCCTCGCCAATAACCTCGACACTGAGCTCGACCTTTCTGCCCTGGTTGTCGCTGATATAGTCATCAATCGCAGACTGTCCAATGGTCGAGGCAAAATCTCGATCAATATAATTTGCCGACGGCATAATCGGGTTGAGCTCACTCAGCTGCACCAGCTTAACTCGCTCACCATCAAAAACCGCGGCGGCACTATTGCTGGTGCCAAAGTCGATGCCGATGCCAGACTTTGGCTGCGTGTCAGAAGGCTTTTTTTGCATGGAAGAGAATCACTGATTATCGAAAGAATGGCAGCATTTTAGACTAATTTTTTGCCTTACTTAATTAAAGTTAGATTAATTTATCAATAATCTATAAAAGGATGAACTCCGATGCAAACTCAATAAAACCTGTAGACTTGCAGTGAACGGTTTTTATCTCTAGGTTATTGAATAGAGCCGCCGACGGGCACATCACACCATTTACGGGTCACTCTTCACTATGTATCCACTCGACTATATCGAGCCAGTCTTTCGGCCACCCAGCGAAGCTCGCTCACTGATTCTGCAGGTCACCAACGGTTGTTCTTACAATAAATGCACCTTCTGCGAAATGTACACAGATCAACAAAAACGCTTTAGCCCCAAACCGATTGAAAAAATTGAGGCTGAACTGCGCAGTCTTTCTGAGGCGGGCTATCCGGTCAAGCGTGTGTTTTTGGCCGACGGCGATGCCATGACGTTGAGCACGCGTCGGTTGGTCGATATTCTGCAGATGATCAACAAATATTATCCCGACGTACAGCGTGTCTCGTCCTATTGTCTGCCGCGCAACCTAAAAAAGAAAAGCGTCGAAGAGCTTCGCGATCTCTATGATCTTGGCCTGAACCTGATGTATGTGGGCTGCGAGAGCGGCGACAATGAGGTGCTAAGGCTGGTCAACAAAGGCGAAGACTACGACTCGTCTCTGCTGGCGTTAGAAAAGATCAAGCAGGCGGGTTTAAAAAGCTCAGTGATGATTTTGAACGGGCTCGGCGGTCCCGAACTCAGCGAGCAGCATGCGCTGAACTCTGCCAGATTAATGAATGCCGCTCAGCCAGACTACCTCTCAACTCTGGTGGTGGAATTCCCCACCGGCAGCGACCGCTTTGAAGAGGCCTTTGAAGGCCGTTGGCGCAAGCTCGGCAAGTTGGAATTATTTCATGAGATGCACACACTGCTGAGTCACCTCGAGCTGGAGAAAACCATTTTCAGGAGCGATCACGCGTCTAATTATCTGGTGCTAAAAGGTGTATTGGGGAAAGATAAACAGCAGTTGCTATCGATTGTAACCAAGGCCATTAATCAGCCTGGCGTGATTCCACTGCGCGAGGAGTGGCAGCGGGGCCTGTAATGACCCAGAAGATCACTGGGAGGTTGTGAATCAGGGCGACCCAAGCGCCTCAAAGCGATGCGCATCGCGGTTTTTAATGACTTTATCCGCAGCAAAGACACGTCCATTCATGGCAACAAAAACGCCGCTATCGAGCACCTGAATAGCGCCAATCGCGCAGCCAATATTAAATACGGCGTCGGTCTGCGAAAACGCGGCGGGTTGCAGTGCACCAGTGAGTACAATGGTCTTATCCGCGATATCGTCGAGCCAGCTGGCGGTTGCAACCATGCCGTCGGTGCCATGAATAATAAGGATATGTTGTGCATCTGCCTGGCTGACACGTTGCCGAATTTGCTGGCGGTGTTGATCGGTCATATCCAGGCTGTCCAGACGCATCAACTCCTCGACATGAAACTCAAAGCCGACATTCATGCTCTCAAGTATGTCGCCAATTACAGGGGCACCAATCTGAAATTCGCTCAAGGCATCAAAATAGAGTTTATCGATGGTGCCGCCAGTGGTGAATATCTGCAGCCTCTGCATCAACTGACATCTCGAAACGCATCGCGAGTTAGATTCTCCAGTGAGCCATCAGCATGCACAACAATATTATCTTCGATACGAATACCGCCGAAAGGTAAAAAGTCATCGACCCGCGACCAATTAATTTTGCTGGCATGCTCACCCTGACGCAATTTTTCTAACAGCGCAGGAATAAAATAGAGGCCCGGCTCAACCGTGTGAATCTGATTGGCGACCATCGGTGAAGCACTGCGTAGTTTCGGGTATTTTTCAGGCGGCGGCAGCAGGTCTCCCTGAGCGTTGGCGAGGTTGCCACCTTTGTCGTGGACGTTGCAGCCGAGGTGGTGACCAAGGCCATGGGGATAAAACGTCGCGGTAATATCGCTGGCAAATGCATCTTCTGCCGAGACGTTAATGATATCAAATTGGCGCAGTACATCGGCTGCTTTGAAGTGCGACAATACATGCAAATCAACCGGACTCTTGCCTATTCCACCGCCGGCGACAAGCTCCTGTTGCGCAGCATCCATAACATCAATCATGGCCGCAAAATCAGAGCCGGGATCATAGGCATAGGTCCGCGTGATATCCGACGCATAACCATGCATTGCAACGCCAGCATCAATTAAAAAACTCCGCGGCGTCTGTCGCTGCTTATCGAGATTATGGTGGTGAAGAACCGCGGCATGTTCATTGATCCCGGCGATAATTCCATAGGGCATTTCATTTTCACTGCAGTTGCAACCGCGCAAATAGGCCGCGGCTATCTCCAGTTCTGACGCACCGCCCATAAACGCCTCATAGGCAGCGCGGTGCGCCGGTACTGCAAGGCGATTGGCTCGACGCACACAGTCCTGCTCATAGACCGTTTTGCCACGGCGCTGATAGTCAATCTGGGCGGTCACGGATGTAGGGTTCCAACAGTCTGTGGCGATATCGAGAGTGTTAACTTCACTGATAAAAGCAGTGCCACCCTCACGGTGACCAAAATAACTTTTCAGCTCAGAGATGCTCGCATATTCAACAATCTCCAGCTCGCGCTCAAACCCCGGCGGCAAACTCTGCGGCGCGGTGTGCCAAATATCTTCTACACAGAGTAAAAACAGTTTCGGCCTATCGGAGGCGGCTGAGATCTGCAGGTAGGATCCAGTGCGTTTGCCCAGTGGTATCCACTCCCGAAAATAGGGGTTGGCGACAAAGGGATAGGCCATATCATCGGCAAACTGCATTTTCGAATCGCCAGCGGCGATAATAATTTCATCAAACTCGGTGGCGGTGAGAATAGCTTGGAATCTCTGCATTTTTTCGGTCAGGTGTTGAGCATAGAGCTCTACTTGATCGGTCATCTGAATTTTACCCACTGGTTATTTTTTCCTTATTGCCCATCGCGTTGAATGTTTAACGAAGAGCTACCTTTATAGCCCAACTCAGTGGGCATAGCGAACGAAGATTTTTTCACGTAAAGTCCGCGCCATGATGTCATCACTAATTCTCTTCGAACCGTCTTTTTATCTGCTCGCCGCGATTGTGGTATTGCTCACCGGCATGTCGAAAGGCGGCTTTGCCGGCGGCTTGGGCACTCTGGCTGTACCGCTGCTGACGCTGGCCATTGATCCCCGTGTCGCTGCAGCGATTATGCTACCGATCTTGGTATGCATGGATTTTGTCAGTCTCGCCACCTACCGCAAATACTGCGACCGAGCCATTTTAATGACGCTGGTGCCAGCCGCCATTGTCGGTATTATTATTGGCACTCTGACTTTTCAGCTGATGAGTGCACAATTCATTCGTCTGATTATCGGTCTGCTGTCGCTCTATATTGGCGGGCAATTTTTCGTTAAGCGCTGGCGCAAAACCGATCTATCCAAGGGGTCTCTGCCCTCACCCGCCCCCTCTCCAAAAAAGGGTCGTCTCTGGGGCTGCATGAGCGGATTTACCAGCTTTGTCGCCCACGCCGGAGGGCCGCCACTGTCTATTTATCTGCTGCCGCTGCGGCTGGATAAAAGCGTGATGGTCGGCACGTCAGTGGTATTTTTTACCCTTATTAATGCCGCCAAACTAATTCCCTACGCCTGGTTGGGACAACTCACCAACGAGCACCTATTGACCTCTCTGGTGCTGCTGCCATTGGCCCCAATTGGCGTCCGACTTGGCGTTTATCTCCACCAACGCGTCACAGAGGACTTTTTTTATTGGCTCTCTTATTCACTGCTCGCACTGGTGGGCATCAAGTTAATCTCTGAATCACTGCTGCCGCTGCTTTATGCCTGAGAAACGGCAGCAGATTTTGCCGCCGGCTTAAAGTCGTGCACGATCAAATACAAACAGGGTATTAATATCAGCGTGATAGCAGTCGCTGTCAAAATACCGAAGCTTAGCGACAGAGCCATCGGAATAACGAATTGCGCCTGCATACTCGTTTCAAACAGCATTGGCAGAAGGCCGACGAAGGTTGTCAGAGTGGTCAACAAAATTGCCCTGAAGCGTCGCTTCCCTGCTGCCAAGAGTGCTTTTTCATCGGAGTCCTCAGACGCTCGTGCGCGGTTGGCAAACTCAACAAGAATAAGACTGTCATTAACCACCACCCCCGAGAGCGCAATCAAACCGGCAATAGACAACGAGCTAATCGCCATATCAAAGAGAATATGACCCAGCACTGCGCCAATAAAGCCAAACGGGATCACCGACATAATCACCAGTGGTTGCACATAAGAGCGCAGCGGCACTGCAAGTAGACCGTAAATCAAAAATAGCGATACAGCACCGGCAATCAGCAGTCGTCTGATCAACTCTGCCTCGTCCTGACTTGACCCCGAGACGCCAAATTCGACGGTTGGATAGTCTTTGAGCAGCTGAGGAATAAAGTTATTGCGGATATCGGAGATGACCGCATTGCTTTGAACTTTCGACGGATCCGCATCGGCCGTAATAGTGACCGCACGCTTGCGATCCGTGCGCGATATTTGTGACAGCCCAAGACCGAGACGAATATCGGCAACTTCACTGATCGCAACAGCCTGACCTGTGGCGGTACGGATATGCATGTCTTCCAGTGTGCCGATCGAGCTGCGCTCTTCAATCGGATAGCGCACCATCACCTTTAAACTGTGGGGTCCGCGCTGCAGACGCTGCACCTCTTCACCATAAAAAGCCTGACGTACCTGGCGCCCAACATCAGCAAGAGAGATACCTAACTGACTGGCATAGGGTTTGAGACTAATCAGAATTTCACGCCCACCAACGCCCTGAGAATTGTAAATATCAAACACACCGTCATATTCACCCAGCTTGTTTTGCAACGCGACGCTGGCCTCGGTGAGTTGATCAGGGTCAGGGCCATAGAGAGACAAACTTATTTTCGCACCGCCGCCAGAGCTAGTGCTCGAATAGTAGTCCTGTTTGCGCACATTGGGCAGGCTGCCAACCTTCTCACGCCATAATTTCTCAATCTCAACTGCCGTCAAGGTGCGATTTTCCCCCGGTGTCAGCTGTACGCGGAAATTAGCAGAGACATCCGACTGGCTCCAAAAAAAAGTGTGCTCGAGCAGGCTGTCCTGTTCAGGGTTGGCCGCGCGGTAATCACGGTCAACGGCATAGATTGCCTCTTCATTGGCTAATAGCGCTTCATTGAAACTCTCAGTCGAGCTGCCGTCCTGCATAGTTATGACGGAATAGATGCCATCGCCGGGGACATCAGGGAAAAACTCAAACCGCGCAATGCCACCACTCAATGTCGAAATAGCAATCATCAATATACCGATAAATGCCGACAGCGTGACATAGCGATATTCCATACATCTTTTTAGGAATGGCTGATACTTCTCTTCAACAAAGCGGGTCAGTCCGATATCAATCACTTCCTGCCAACGCTTGATAGTGGCGCTGACTATATTACGCGGCTGACTCGAGCCACCGAATTTCAGCCCGACCAAATGCGCTGGCAATATCAATTTTGACTCTACCAGTGAAAATAACAGGCAGAGAACAACCACCACCGCCAAGGCTTCCATCATTGCGGCGATACCGCCACCCACAAACAGCAGCGGCGCAAAAGCGGCCACCGTGGTCAATACACCAATGGTCGACGGCACCGCAACACGCTTGGCACCAGCAACTACCGTTGCAGCCGACGTAACATAGACCATGTCTTTGTCGTCTGACTGTGCCAGCGCCTTGTCAGCTTCATCCTTCGCCTCGCTGTACACACTCTCGCCAATAACAATCGCATCATCGACGACAATCCCGAGCACCAAAATAAAAGCAAATAGGCTTAATACATTTACTGTCACCGGGAAGGGATTGATTGGCATTAGCCAGATAGCACCTAAAAAACTGACCGGAATACCAATCACAACCCAACCAGCCACATGCAGATTGAGAAATAAGCCCAACACCACGGCGACTAAAATAGCACCGGCAGCGAGATTTCCCATCATCATGTCAAGGCGGCCAAGCAGATAAAAGGAATCATCATTAAACGTATGAATGGTTAATCCTTCGGGCAGCCGCTGACCTTTCTCTGCAACGTACTGCTTAACGGCGTTGCTAATCGTAATAATGTCCTGATCGGGTAGCGTAAAAATACCCACAGAAAAAGATTTTGCGCGGTCAAAGTGCAGCAGACTGGGTGACTCGGTAAAGGCATCTTTGATCGTGGCAATATCGGAGAGCAAAAGCTGGCTGCCATCTTCACGACTGCGCATAACGATACCGGCAAAATCATCGCCGGTGTAGGCTTTGCCCTGAGTTCGCACCAGCACATTACCATTAGCCGCTTTGATCATCCCAGCAGGAAGATCTAGCGATGAGCTGCGCAGTACCTGCGCGACCTCGGCTAGCGTTAGATTGAACTCACGCAGCCTGCTTTCTTTGACCTCAATCGAAATTTCATAGTCATCCACACCCCAAAGTTGCGCGCGCTTAACCTCAGGCAGCTCCATAATCTCATCATACATCTGCTGACCCATCTCTTTGCGGGTACGCTCGTCCATCTCACCTGAGACCGCAACACCGAGTGCCCAGCCATAATTATCAATGCGCTTAACAGTTGGCTTTTCTAAATCATCGGGCAAATTGATAATACTATCGATGCGGTTTTCAACAGCGGCCATCAACTCATTAATATTTTCTCCGGGTTCAACCTCGAGCCTCAAATAGGCGACATTACGACTGGCATTGGCCCTAATTTCCTTTATGCCTTTTAACCCCTGAAGCGCCGCTTCCATCGGCAGGATAACCGCCTTTTCCACTTCGATCGGCGCCGCGCCGGTATAGACTGCAGTCACCTCAATCGAATCGTTATCACCACGCGGAAACATCTCTTTGCTGAGATCACCAACAGCCAGAAGACCGGCGCAGAGAATAAATACCATCAACAAGTTGGCGGCGACAGGATTTTGGGTAAACCAAGCGATCAGACCATTATTATTAGTTTGCATTAGCTGGCACTTCCGACGGGTTTGATCAGCATACCTTCAATTGCCGCGCCCAGCGCGCTGACTATAATTTCGTCACCCTCTTCCAGACCGCTGATGACGTAGTAAAAATCTTTATCGCTATACGCAACCTCAACCGGCGTCAGGCGCAGACGATTGTCACTGTCCATTAACGGTACCCGATTGCCCTCGAGCAGCGCATGGCGCGGCACAGCAAAGACGTTGTCTATAGTCTTGCCGATGATGTCGGCACGCACAAAGGTGCCCATCAGCAGCGCAGGAATATCGCTGCCTGTTTCGGCGACCACGTTATAGGGGTCGGCAACTCGGGCAACCAGGTACTGGGCGCGATTAAGTCTATCGACAATGCCTTCCGAACGGACAATTTTTGCCGCCCACTGAATTGGCTCAGCGGCAACCGTTGCACTCAAACGCACATCTGGTAGAGCACCATCTTGGTGCTGTGTCAGTGGCTCAATTCTAGAGAGATCTTTTTCCGTCAGCGGCAGGCGCACTTCTGCATAATCGATGGCGAAAATTTCACCGAGCGACGCCGCCACGGTGACGTACTGCCCGATATCCACAGTTTTAACTGAAACCATTCCCAGGTAAGGCGCACGGATTGTGGTGCGTGCGAGTTTTAACTGTGCCTGTTTGAGCTCTGCCTCGGCCTGCAACACATTGGCATGAGCTTCGGCTAAATAGGGCTCGCGCAGTGCTAACAAAGGTGCCTCATCGGCAGGACGGCCGGTCATAGCCCACTCTTTTTGAGCCTGAGCTGCCCGCGCCTGCTCAAAGGTATGCTTTGCATTCATACTGATCAATCTGGCTTCAGCACGCTGCACAGCCACTTCATAATCAGTCGGATCCAATTGCAGCAACACATCTCCCGCCTTAAAAGTACCGCCGACAACAAATTGTGGCGACACGCTCAACACGGCACCAGAGACTTCTGAGATCAGTTTGGTGCGGGTGCGCGGCGCCACAGTGCCTTGAGACACAACATGCAAATCAGCGCTCTGCGAGTTCAGCACCATCGTTTTAACCGCGACAGCGGTATCCGGAGACTCGAGTTTAAGCGGTGCCGGTCGAGCAAGCGTTATGGCGACAGACACTGCCGCCGCCGCCGCCAGAACACCGAGTGGCAAAAGAATTTTTTTCAATTTGATAATCCCAAAAACGTAATCGCCGCAATAATATCAGAGCGAGAAGTATGTTTACTATTTAGATTTTTATGGACGGCTCATTGTTCTAAAGCGTCTCCGTTGCGGCATTATATCAGAATGGAAAAAGACATCCGCTATCTAATCCAATCAGCAGAATTTGTCGTAAAGATGTTATTCTAGCGGAGAGCCGAAAGAGCATGTTGCAAGCAAAAACACTAAATTCAGTAAATCAGGGAAATCATGTGGATCGCGTGGCTGTCTTGAAGTCGTCAGAAAAACGCTCTGATCAGTGGAGTCAATTGCTGATCTGCGTCGGACAGGATCGTGATCGTCAGGCCTTTGCTAAACTTTTCCGCCATTTTGGCCCGCTTTTAAAAGGCTTTGCCCATGCCAGCCGCAACGAGGGCTGGTTTCCGGGTCTCGGCGATGACTTAGTTCAAGAGGTGATGATCAAGGTCTGGCAAAAAGCGGCTGGTTACAACGCTGAGAAAGCCTCGGCAACGACTTGGATTTATACCGTCGCGCGCAACTGTCGCATCGATATGCTGCGCCGCAAGAGCAATACGCAACATCTGCCCTTGGAAAATGAAGACTTCTGGCATGAGCCAGATGAAGAGACGCCGATCTCACTGCTGCAGCAAAAGCGCAGCGAAGACAAGGTACAGAGCTCTCTGGCTCAGCTACCGAAAGAGCAAGACGAAATTCTGCGCAAGGTCTACCTCGAAGGGAAATCTCACGCCGAGGCGTCTGCCGAACTGGGGTTACCGCTGGGCACCGTTAAGTCACGAGTACGCCTGGCGTTACAAAAAATGCAACTAATAGTGTCTGCAGAGACGCAAGAATGAATAATATGACACACTTCCATCCCGATGAAATTATGCTGCTAGAGTTCTCTGCAGGAACGTTGGCCACTGCTCCGTCTATATGCGTTTCCGCTCACCTGCACTTCTGCTCGCAGTGTCGCGCTCAGCTACTCCGCCTCGATCAGGTAGGCTCACACCTATTGAGTGAAGCCGAGCCTCTCGAAGTTGAAGACGACGTCTTTGACGCAGTTATGGCGAAACTCGACAGTCCAGCAGAGTCACAGCCTGAGGCAAGCAAAAGTCGACGCGATTACCCCTTTAGTGTCGGTAAGCTGATCAACAATAACCTTGTCTCGCAGACGTGGAAACGACTGTCTGGGTCGGTGGATGTGGCGCGCTTTGAAACTGGGCAAAATGACTTTGAAGTGGCGCTGCATAAAATTTGTGCCGGCGGCAAAACGCCCAAACATGATCACCAGGGACTCGAGTACACAGTGGTATTGAAGGGTAGCTTCTCTGACGAGAGCGCCGTCTACCGGGAGGGAGACTTTTTAGTTCGCCAGCCCGGCGATGTCCATCAGCCGATGGGCGCACAAAATGGTGAATGCATCTGCCTGTCTGCGCTCTCGGCGCCGATCAAACTGACCAACCCGCTGGGCTTTTTAATGAAGCCTTGGTTGCGCATTAATCCGATGTAATATAGCCGATGATTTATGGTCCCCTGCGTGCAGGGGATAATCTCGTCTAAAGACCCTCTATCAATTGCCGATTGGCAATTCTCTCCAGCCCGGTATTCCGCTACACTGCGCGTTCATTCAACTGCACATAGTCGACCTTTTTAGCCATGGCCCAATACGTATACACAATGAACCGGGTGAGCAAGATTGTTCCCCCGAAGCGCGAAATTCTTAAAGACATCTCACTCTCATTCTTTCCTGGCGCCAAGATTGGTGTGCTCGGCCTAAATGGTTCCGGTAAGTCGACGCTGTTAAAAATTATGGCCGGCCTGGATACTGAAATTCAAGGTGAAGCGCGACCTATGCCGGGGCTCAACGTTGGCTATCTGGCGCAGGAGCCACATCTGGATCCGAACAAAGATGTGCGCGGCAATGTTGAAGACGGTGTTCGTGAGGCGGTGGATGCGCTGGCAGAACTGGATCAAATTTACGCCGACTATGCCAGCCCCGATGCTGATTTTGATGCACTGGCAAAACGTCAGGGCGAGCTGGAAGAAATTATCGAAGCCTGGGATGCGCACAATCTCGATCACGCATTGGATATCGCCGCCGATGCCCTGCGCCTGCCACCCTGGGATTCAGATGTCACATCGCTCTCTGGTGGTGAACGCCGTCGTGTGGCGCTGTGTCGCCTGCTGCTGTCGCGTCCGGATATGTTGCTGCTCGATGAGCCGACCAACCACCTGGATGCAGAATCTGTATTTTGGCTGGAAAAATTTCTCGAAGAGTTTTCTGGCACTGTGGTTGCGGTCACTCACGATCGTTACTTCCTCGACAATGTTGCCGGTTGGATTCTTGAACTCGATCGCGGCCACGGCATTCCCTATGAGGGCAACTACTCCACTTGGCTGGAAGGCAAAGAGCGACGCCTGCGAACCGAGTCGAAACAAGAAGCCTCTAGACAGCGCGCACTCAAACAGGAACTTGAGTGGGTTCGTCAAAATACCCGCGGTCGACAGGCAAAAAGCAAAGCGCGACTGGCACGTTTTGATGAGTTGAACTCACAAGAATTCCAAGCCCGTAACGAGACCAATGAAATCTATATCGCACCGGGCGAACGTCTCGGCGACAAAGTTATTGTGATGGAAAATGTCTGCAAAGGATTTGCTGATAACCTACTGATTGATAACTTTTCCGTATCGATTCCCAAAGGTGCCGTGGTCGGCATTATCGGCGGCAACGGTGCGGGTAAATCGACTCTGTTCAGAATGATTGCCGGCACTGAAACACCGGACAGTGGCACCGTAACCCTAGGGGAAACGGTCAAAGTGGCCTATGTTGAACAGAGCCGCGACTCGCTAAATGACAATCACAATGTCTGGGAAGCGATTTCCGGCGGCCACGATATGCTCAAAATTGGCAACTATGAAGTGTCCTCCAGAGCCTATGCTGGACGCTTTAACTTCCGCGGTTCAGACCAGCAGAAGCGCGTCGGCGAACTCTCTGGCGGTGAGCGCGGCCGCCTGCATTTGGCCAACACTTTAAAACAGGGCGCCAATGTCTTACTGCTCGATGAGCCGTCGAATGATCTGGATATTGAAACCTTGCGCGCCCTCGAAGAAGCCGTTCTCTCCTTCCCCGGTTGTGTGCTGGTTATCTCTCACGATCGCTGGTTCCTCGACCGTATTGCAACGCACATCCTCGCCTATGAAGGCGACAGCGAAATTCAATTCTTTGAGGGTGGCTACAGCGAATATCACGAAGACTTTATTCGCCGCAAGGGAACAGACTCGCAACCTACCAGAGTCAAATATAAGCGCCTGAGAGCGTAAGGAACGAACTTCTATGAGCAGCATTTGGCACAACCGGCCCGACCTTGAGATGATCAATGGCGATATGAATAGTGGCACCATCGTTGAACATCTCGGGATTAAAGTTACCGAAGTAGGTGATGATTACATCACCGGCACCATGCCTGCCGACGCGCGAACGTTTCAGCCCTACGGCGTGGTTCACGGCGGCGCCAATGTGGTGCTGGCAGAGTCCCTCGGCAGTATTGCCGGCGCTCATGTGATTGATTTCTCCACCACCAAATGTCTTGGCCAGGAGGTTAGCGCTACGCATTTGCGGCCGGTTTCTAGCGGGCTGGTAACTGGCACAGCGAGACCGATTCATCTGGGTCGCCGATCTCACGTCTGGGAAATTCGCCTGCACGACGACCGCGGCAAGTTAACCTGCCTATCGAAGCTTATTCTGGCTGTGCTGCCAATGTAGGCATCAAGTTGAAGAACGCCAATTGAACAAGGTTAGCTCTATTCTGAACTGGCCTCGGCTTGCCAGCGGAATAGATTCATCTCAATAAACACAAATGCTACCAGCCACATAAACGCATCCCAAAAATCGAGAAAGTCACCAAGCACCCCCCAATAGGCGGCAGCGGTAAACAATACACTATAGAAAACCGCCTTGATTATCGTGCTGACGGTGACAACAGGACCCTGAAACCGGCCCTGTAGCTGCAGCCACACATCCACTTCCAACACCACCACCACGGCAATCCAGGTAATCGAGTTGATCACATCAACCCAAGCCAACCATTGCACCGCCTGCCAGTCCTGCAAGGTACCTATCACCTGCTGGCCATTGAGCCGATAGAGATCGTGATCAAGCAGCGCAACGCAACTCTGCGCATCCAACAGTGGGTATTCATCAATTGTAATAATGCTGGCATAGCCCTGCCCCACCAGAGCACAGAGATTGTCGACCGCTCCTTCGAGAGCAAAGGGACTGATATCGTAGGTCAGCAGCATCTTGTCGAAATAACCGTAAAAGGCATAGAGAATAAAACTATAAGAAACGGCACGAATCGCCATAAAGCCATACTTGACCCTGGCTTGGCGTAATACTCGATCATCTAAAACCGACGTCTCCAGCTCAAACAACAGCAACAGCAGAACCCAGGCCGCCGTATCAATGGTTGCCGCAAAGCCGGAAATCAGGTCACTGAAGACAATACCCTGACTGAAGGTTTGCTCAGTGGCTAACCATTCCTCTTGGAAAAAAAGATAAATATTAAAGGTCAGAAGCGCGTAGACAATGTATTTAAACAGGCGAAAAATCAGCTGTGGGGGGATATTCTTGTCACTGCTCATAACTAGTCTCATGATAAAAGATGACGATTATTGTTTTGTTTATTGGTGTTATGGGGGTGATTTTCTATCCGCTATTTACAGCCGCGCCTCTAACACCTGCACCAACAATTCAAGCCCCTGCTGGTCGCGATAGTCGAAACGCTCAAGCTGCGGGCTATCAATATCCAGCACCCCAACCAGCTTTCCTGCAGGCATAACCGGCACGACAATCTCTGAGTTCGACACCGCATCACAGGCAATATGCCCTGGAAATTGGTGCACATCTGCCACAATCACGGTTTTCTGAATGGATGCCGCAGTTCCACAGACACCAGCGCCCATGGCTATTCTGGTGCAGGCAGGCTTACCCTGGAATGGACCCAAGACCAACTGGTTACGCTTGAGCAGATAAAATCCAACCCAGTTGATGTCCTGCATTTCCATCCACAACAGCGCAGCGCAATTTGCCATATTGGCAATGCGATCGCTTTCATCTGCAACTAAGCCTTGCAGTTGCTCTGCAAGCAGACTGTAGTTCATGGTCAATGCCTCTGGCCGCTGATTTTCATTCGCGATCGCGCATGGATGCAATCGAGCGAACCCAATAATTCAACCCCGGATTTAATTCCGCTAACTGTTCAGCGGCAGCCTTAGCCTGTTTACTCTGTTGAAACTGGCCATACACTACAACAAACAGATAACGTTCATCGACAATAATATCTCGCACCCGCAACGCACCCTGAGAGAGCACAATTTTATCTGCCGCGGCTTCAGCCATCGGTTGGCTCAGGTAGGCACCGAGCTGCACCGTGTAACCATTGCCACTGATTTCAAAGACTGGGGTGTTTTTGACTAAAGTATTTTCGACCAAGGTGTTCTCACCAGATGCCGTACTGCTCTCGACTACGGTCTTAGCTTGATCCGCTTCAATAGTCTTGTCCGACTCAAACTTTGAATAATCATCACTGGGCTCGTTGCTTTCCGAGTTAACGCTGCTTGTCTTGGCGTTAGCGCTAGCCTGAGCCTGATTTTGAGAGACCAATACTCCTCCCTTCATCAGTTGTTCGGAGCAGTTCCAATTGTCTGTGGATTCAACGTCTCCTTCACAGTGCCAGCCAATATATTCCTCATCAGGCGCTGCGCCTGGGAGTGAACTTATCGATGAGCAAGCCGTTAGCATTAAAAAAGTCGACGCCACAATTGGCCGCACGCTCGGAGTGAAAAAAGATATTTTCAGCATAGGATTTATCGTTGTAATTATTCTCTGAGTAATAATCCGCGTTCCCAGCGGGCGGTCAACGTTTATTAAATCCCCATTCGGGACAGAATGTCTAGTATTTGGCGCAGAGTGAAAGCTAACTTTGGATGCTGCGCTTCATAAGCTAGGCTTTTCTGCTCTAGCATGTCACGAAAACCCTGCTCATCAGCGGTCTCACTGGTTAGCGTATGAACATCCTCGAGCTGCAGTATACCCACCACCATCTTGCCTAACATATCTTTATCCGCGGTGCTGATCTGTGAGGCGCTGACAAGTTGATCGTGCAACTCTTCAAGTCTAGATTTCAATTCATTTCGATTACGACTGTGATCACTATTAGGCATAACTATCTCCATTTAGGTGGGCAACTGCTGGCTGCCTATCGGCATCCGGACACTGTTTGTGAAGTATAGACGGGCAGAGAATCGGCGGTACGCATCAAATTAGTGCACCAATTAACCCGCATGGCATAAAAATTGCTTTATCGAGTGCACATAGGCGTTTTTTTCGCCTTTTTTAGCCAAAAAAGCACAGATATAGTGCCAAAAATAGCCGTCAACCGATTGTACGCACTACATTAGTGCTTTAAAGAAGAGGGAAGTCCATGTTATCTCGATACCGTCAACTCTCAGGAGTCACTTTTGCACTCCTGGCATCAACATTCTCAACCCAAGTATTTGCCGATGAACTGAATGCCGCAAATACCTCCTGGATTTTAACCTCTACAGCATTGGTGCTATTTATGACCATTCCAGGTCTGTCACTGTTTTACGGCGGCCTCGTGCGCTCGAAAAATGTTCTCTCAGTGCTGATGCAATGTTTTGCCATTACCTGCCTCGCTTCAATTATTTGGTTTGCAGTGGGTTACAGCATGGCATTTGGTGATGGCGGCTCGATGAATGCCTGGATCGGCAATCTGGATAATCTCCTTATGGGCAATATCAGCGAAGGCTCGATGGCCGGTGATATCCCCGAGTCTGTATTTGCCATGTTCCAGATGACATTTGCTGTGATTACGCCAGCACTGATCGTTGGTGCCTTTGCTGAACGTATGCGCTTTAGCGCCATGCTGCTGTTTAGCGCACTCTGGTTAATCGTCGTTTACGCACCGATCACACACTGGGTTTGGGGCGGCGGCTGGCTTGGCGAAATGGGTCTATTAGATTTTGCCGGCGGTACCGTGGTACACATCACCGCTGGTGTGGCTGCGCTGGTTGCAGCATTAGTACTGGGTAATCGCAAGGGATTCCCAACGCAGGCTATGCCACCACACAACTTAACCATGACCGTCACCGGCGCCGGCATGCTCTGGGTCGGCTGGTTTGGCTTTAACGCTGGCTCTGCTCTCGCCGCCAATGGCGACGCGGGTATGGCAATGCTGGTCACTCATATCTCTGCAGCTGCTGGCTCACTGGCTTGGATGACCATGGAATGGGTCAAACACGGCAAGCCTTCGGTGCTCGGCATTGTCACCGGCATGGTTGCCGGACTGGGCACCATCACACCGGCTTCTGGCTTTGTTGGGCCCGGTGGTGCGCTGGTTATTGGCTTGAGCGCCGGTGTTATCTGCTACTACGCAACGCAGGCGATCAAGCAGCGCTATAAAATCGACGATTCTCTTGATGTGTTCCCAGTGCACGGCGTCGGCGGTATGCTTGGCACGCTGTACGCTGGCATCTTCGCCTCTGACGCGCTCGGCGTCTTCAGCGGTCAGGGTTACAACGAAGGAATGACCATGGCCTCGCAGGTGCAGGTTCAAATTGTGGGAATTGTTTCGACGTTCGTTTACACAGGTATAGCGACATTTATATTGTTAAAATTGGTTGACGCCGTGTTAGGATTGCGTATCGACACAGAAGATGAAACACGAGGTCTGGATCTCGCAGAGCACGATGAGAGGGGGTACGACCTATAATAAGAAAGGTTAGGGGAAAAAAAGAAAGGCCCGAACACCACCGCAGATTCAATAGTCGGATCATAGCACTAGCGGGGTGAACCAAAGGGGCGTTAAGCCGCTGATATTTATCAGCGGCTTTTTTATTTAAACGCACTTTCTATCGAGCGCTATTCTGTCTAATAGGACACCTGACCAAGACCAATTAAAGGGCACAAAAGACGCTATGAAGGTTCCGAAACGCATTCAGCCTCTGATTGATGACGGCATCGTAGATGAAGTTATTCGTCCGCTGATGAGTGGCAAGGAAGCCGCGGTCTTTGTAGTCCGCTGCGGTACCGAGATCCGTTGCGCTAAGGTTTATAAAGAGGCCAGCCAACGTAGCTTTAAGCAGGCGGTGACTTACCAGGAAGGCCGCAAAGTCCGCAATAGCCGTCGTCAGCGCGCCATGGAAAAGGGCTCAAGATTTGGTCGCAAACAGCAGGAAGAGACCTGGCAGAATGCCGAAGTCGACGCCCTCTACAAACTCGCCGCCGCCAATGTGCGTGTACCCGTACCCTACGGCTGCTTTGACGGCGTATTGCTCATGGAGCTGGTCACGCTGGATGACGGCCAGGTCGCACCGCGACTAAATGATATTGCCATGTCCGCAGAACAGGCTATTGAAGACCATTATGTGGTTATGCAATATGTACTGCGCATGCTCTGTGCCGGCCTGGTGCACGGCGATCTCTCCGAATTCAATGTGTTGGTCGACGACTATGGCCCAGTGATTATCGATCTGCCTCAGGCCGTCGATGCCGCCGCTAATAACCATGCCGAACGCATGCTGGCGCGGGATATTAACAATATGACTGAGTACTATGGTCAGTACGCACCAGAGCTACTCGAGACTAAATATGACAAAGAGATGTGGGCGCTGTTTGAAGAGGGCAAGTTAACCCCCCAGAGCCACTTGACCGGCTACTTTGAAGAAGACACCGAGCTAGCCGATGTGGATACGGTGATAGATGAAATTAAAGCCGCATTTGCTGAAGAGCAGGAACGCATCGAGCGCATGAGCGACAGCGATAGTGACGAATAAAATTCCGTTTTAAAAACCCCAGTTTAAAAGTTCCATTGGTCCATGGCCACCAAGTCGGCTAAATCTGTTCTGCTCTGCCAACCCTTAACCTGCAACTCCGGCTCATCGTAGAAATGCGATACATGGCCAACACAGAGGTAAGCCACCACCTCAATTCTCTCCGGTATTTTCAGTAGTGCCTTTAACTGCTGCTTATCCATAATCGATACCCAGCCAACACCAATATTTTCAGCCCGCGCCGCCAACTGCAGATTTTGCACTGCACAGACTGTGCTGTAGAGATCCATCTCCGGCTGGTGGGTCTTGCCCAACACCACAGCACCGCCACGCTCGCGATCACAGGTAATGCAGATATTGATCGGCGCATCCAAAATCCCAGCTAATTTAATCTGCCGATAATCCCTCTGCCTCTTATCGGCAAACATTTCCGCTGCCTCGGCAT